>OGNF01000697.1_pt1 | contig 35094 bp, 23 predicted proteins | sample 1573321 | NCBI WGS metagenome assembly OGNF01 (sample SAMEA2581911, study PRJEB24529) | metagenome | biome: Human gut stool | place: China | collected 2011 | reverse complement strand
TCACCATCCAGAAAATCAACGAGAACAACGACTATAAGGACTGTCTCCGCAGCATCGAACTCCTGGCCCGCGTGAAGCAAAACCATGAGCAGCAGGGGGAGAACGGAGGCTGGCACCTGATGGGTCGCTTCCCGGCGTCAATGCTCGGCCAGATTCTCGGCACCGACACCGACGACGATGACGATGATGAGGATGACGACGAGGAGGAAAACGAAATCTAACCCAACCTGATAGATAGCCTGACAGATAAGCCTGACAGATAAGCCTGACATATGGAGACTTTTGACACCGAGAGAATTAACAGCATAATCGAGAAGCAACTTGCCGCATGGCCCGAGGCGAAGGAGAATTACCTGCGCCTCCACGAAACGGAGCGCAAGCGCCTGCAGATTGGCGACGTAACGTTTGCGGCACAATGGAACCCGGGTCGCATCAAGTCGACAGGGGCAAAGGTGGATGCCGCCACGGTGGCCTCCCGCGCCTGCTTCCTCTGCGCCGCCAACCGCCCCAAAGAGCAGGTGCCCATAAAATTGATGGAAGGCTGGGAACTGCTCGTGAACCCCTACCCGATCTTCCCGGTGCATTTCACCATCGTGTCGGAGCGCCACCGTCCGCAGGATGAAATTCCGATCGAAATGGCTGCGATGGCTGAGGCGATGCCTTCGCTGGCTATCTTCTTCAACGGTGCCCGGGCCGGTGCTTCGGCTCCCGACCACGCCCACGTGCAGGCCGTGCTCAAACAGGAACTGCCGTTGCTGCGAATCGCCGAGGAGCTCCATCCTTCGTCGCATCCGGGCTTCATGACAAGCCGCGAGATGGAGGCGGAGTCGGGCAGGAAACTGCCCTTCTATTTCGTGAGCGCCGTGATTACCCCCGACCTCGTGGGTATGCACACTCTGGCCCACATCCCCGACATATGCGGCATCGACAAGAAGACTCATATGGGGGACAAAGGTCTTGTGAACGCTTTCTTCTGGATGGGTGACGACGGATTGCTCCGGGCCTTGATAGTGCCTCGTGGCAAACACAGGCCGGAGTGCTATTCCACCGAACCGGGCTCGGGGATGACCGTGAGCCCGGGTGCAATCGACATGGCGGGAATCATGATTCTGCCGCGTCGCGAGGATTTCGATAGCATCGACGCCGACACCGCCGCCCGCATCTATGAGGAGGTGTCCTCGGAACCTCTTACCGAACCCTTCCTCATTCCTCAGCAACCCAAACCTGACGAAGATGAGAACGCATAGAAATCGCCGCAGCCCCTGGGCGTGGATCCCGACACTATATGTGGCGGAGGGACTCCCCTATTTCGCCGTCAACACGCTTACCGTGCTGATGTATACCAATTTAGGCGTAGGACTCGCCGAGATGGCCTTTTTCACCGGCTGGCTCTACCTGCCCTGGGTGATTAAGCCTTTCTGGAGTCCCTTTGTTGACCTTTTCAAGACGAAGCGCTGGTGGGTGCTTGCCATGCAGCTGCTCATCGCCGTGACGATGGCGGGAGTGGCGTTTTTCCTTGGCACGAGTTTCTTTTTCGCCGCCACATTGGCTTGTTTCTGGCTGATGGGTTTCTTTTCGGCGACCCACGACATCGCGGCCGACGGCTTCTATATGCTGGCACTGACGGAGCATGACCAGGCGGCTTTCGTGGGCGTGCGCTCCACTTTCTATCGCATCGCGAGCGTGATTGGACAAGGGGGACTGGTGATGCTGGCGGGATGGCTTGAGAAGACGTGCGCCACAATTTCCACGGCATGGAGCATTGTGTTCCTGATTCTGTCGGTGTTCTTCTTAGTGGTGATGGTTTATCACACATGGGGGATGCCGAGTCCGGAGGCGGACCATCCCACGCCGGGGGTGACGGCACGCACCATCCTGCGGGATTTTGCGATGACCTTCGTGACATTTTTCAAGAAACCACATATCTGGAGCGCGCTGGCGTTCATGCTGCTTTACCGGTTGCCGGAGGCGATGTGCGTGAAACTTGTGGTGCCGTTTCTTAAGGCTCCTCACGCGGAGGGAGGATTAGGCCTCTCCACGGCGCAGGTGGGCTTTGCCAACGGCACCGTGGGAGTGGTGGCGTTGCTTGTGGGGGGTATATTGGGTGGTATAGCGATCTCGCGGGGAGGACTGAAGAGATGGCTCTGGCCGATGGCACTGAGTCTGACGCTTCCCTGCGTGTTTTACTGCTGGCTGGCGATGACGTTGCCCGCGAATTTCCCGCTGATATGCACGGCGATAGGCGTGGAGCAGTTTGGATATGGGTTCGGTTTCACGGCGTTCATGCTCTATCTGATATATTTCAGCCGCGGCGAGAGTCAGACGTCGCACTATGCGTTCTGCACGGCATTCATGGCATTAGGGATGATGCTGCCGGGGATGGCAGCGGGTTGGATCCACGACTATTTCGAGCAGATGCATCTCTTCGGCGCCGACGGCCCGCAGGGCTATGTGAATTTCTTCTGGTGGGTGATGGCCTGCTGCGTAGCCACCTTCGCCGTCTGCCTCAAAGTAAAGATCGACCCAAACTTTGGGCGCGAGCGCTGATTGAGGATTCTTTCGGACTGATGATTGATGATTGATTGCGATGAGGTGTGAGTGGCTGATAGGGCTGATGGTGGCGCTGGCGGCGGTGGCGGCCGGGTGCTCGAGCACGCGACATGTGCCCGAGGGTCAGCTGCTGCTCGACGACGTGAAGATCTCCATCAACGATTCCACCGATACTTTCCACGCCCAGGAGATGCTCAACTATGTGCGCCAACGCCCCAACAACCGCATTTTCCATGTGGCCAAACTGCGCCTCGGTTTCTACAACATGAGCGGCAAGGACAGCACCAAGTGGTGGAACAAGTGGATGCGCAAACTCGGCGAGGCTCCTGTGATCTACGACCGCGACGCCATGGAGGCTGACGCCCGCCAACTACGCAAGGCGATGAACAATGCCGGCTATCTCTCAGCCAAAGTCAAAGTGGAGGAGAAGGCCGACAGCGCCAAGAAGAAAATGCACCTGCGCTATAACCTCGACGCCGGCCTTCCCCACATAATCCGCAGCGTGGACTATTCCTTCTATGCCGACTCCATACGCGAAGTGATAATGCGCGACTCGGCGCGTTTCCTAGTCCACCCCGGCCAGCGCCTCGATCGCAGCGTGCTCGACCTCGAGCGCGAACGCATCGCCACCCGCCTGCGCAATCACGGCTATTGGGGATTCAGCAAGGAATACATCACCTTCAACGCCGACACCACCGAGGGGAGCCGCGATGTGGCTCTTACCATGCGCGTAAACCCTCCCTTGGCCGTGCCCGAAGGCCAGACACGCTTCGACACCCACGCCCGCTACATGATCCGCGACATATTCGTGATTCCAAGTTATGAGGCGGCCACCGACCCCGACCCACGCGAATACCAGGCCCATGACACAGTGAGATACAAGGACATCACCGTGCTCTACGGCGCTAAACACTACCTACGCCCCAGCGTGCTATATGACGCTTGCTACATCCGCGCCGGCCACGCTTTCAGCCAGCGCGATGTGGACAACACCTATTCCGCCTTCGGCCGCCTCCCCATCCTTAATTTCACCAACGTGAAGTTCTACCCCGTGGCCACGCTGGGCGACACCCATCTCCTCGACGCCTACATACTGCTCACTCCCGGCCGCTCGCAATCAATAGCCCTCGAACTCGAAGGCACCAACTCCGAAGGTGACTTCGGCGTGGCTGCCTCTGTGAACTATACCCACCGCAATGTGGGCCACGGCGCCGAAACGCTCGCACTGAAGGTGAGGGGAAGTTACCAGTCGCTCACCGGCAACCTGGAGGGCTTCATCCACAACCGCTTCATGGAATACGGTGTGGAAACCTCCGTAACATTCCCGAAATTCAAGGCGCCACTGCTCCGCGAGAATTTCAAGCGGAAGATAAAGGCCGAAACAGAATTCCACATCTCGCTCAATTATCAGGAGCGACCCGAATACACGCGCATCATCTCCACGGCCGGCTGGAGCTACAAATGGACCGAGCGAAACCAGCGCCACAGATACACGCTCACCCCCATCGACATCAACTATGTGTATCTCCCACAGAGCACCAACGACTTCATCGACCAGATAGCCCCCGACAACCCGCTGCTGCGCTACAGCTATGAGGACCACTTCATAATGCGGGCCGGTTTTAATTTCTATTACACCAACAAGCGGGCGGCCGCGGCATGGCGTCCGCGCCAGAAGGATGTAATCACGGTACGCGCCAATGCGGAGATTGCCGGCAACCTCCTCTTTGCGCTTAACAGCATCATCAACCATCGCAGCAATTTCCACGAGAATCCCTACCGCATTTTCGGCATCCACTATTCACAATATGTGCGGGTGGACGGCGACTTCAGTTATCTGCACAGTTTCAGCCGCCGCAATGCGCTTGCCTGCTATGCGGGCATCGGCGTGGGCGTGCCCTACGGAAATTCGAGCGTGATGCCCTTCGAGAAACGTTTCTATGGCGGTGGTGCCAACGGGGTGCGCGGCTGGGATGTGCGCACGCTCGGTCCGGGCAGATATCCCGGTGCCAACAGTGTGAGCGACTTCATGAAGCAGTGCGGCGACATCCGCCTCAACCTCAGCTTGGAATACCGCGTGAAACTCTTCTGGGTGGTGGAGGCAGGCCTTTTCATAGACATGGGCAATATCTGGACCATCCGCGATTATCCCTCACAGCCTTACGGCGCATTCCGCTTCAAGAATTTCTATAAGGAATTGGCGGCGGCCTATGGCGTAGGTCTGCGTCTCGATTTCAATTATTTCCTCATACGCCTCGACCTCGGCATGAAGGCCCACAATCCGGCAATCAACGAGGAGCCCTGGCCCCTTATCCATCCCCGATGGGGACGCGACCGCTCGCTGCATTTCTCCATCGGCTATCCGTTCTAAGAGAGATTTCACTCCATGAGATTCCTGAACCGACCCTCTCTTTTCAATGTTTTAAAATTAAGATTCCAAAGATATGAAACAACTTGTGATATTCGATCTCGACGGCACTCTTCTCAACACGATTGCCGACCTGGGCAATGCCTGCAACCACGCGCTGAAAAGCATGGGGTTCTCGCCACACCCCCTTTCGGCATATAATTATATGGTGGGCAATGGCGTGCGCAAACTGATGGAACGTGCCGAACCTGACGCCACTCCCGAAACCATCGATGAGCTTCTGCGCCATTTCCGGGAATATTACGATGAACATTGCACCGACCTCACGCAGCCTTATCCCGGCATTCCGGAGCTGCTGCGCACGCTTCGCGACCAGGGAATCCGCGTGGCCGTGACTTCCAACAAATATCAGAAGGCTGTGGACAAGATTATCGCCCACTATTTCGGCGACATAGAGTTTGCCGCCATCCTCGGCGAGGTGCCCACACGGCCGAAGAAGCCGGATCCCTCGATAGTGTTCGAGGCGCTGAGCATCTGCCCTACTCCGAAGAAGGATGTGCTTTATGTGGGCGACTCGGCTGTGGATATGGAGACAGCGCGCCGTGCCTGCGTGGAATCAGCCGGAGTGACCTGGGGTTTCCGCCCGGTGTCGGAACTCCGCACCGCCTTTGCCGACCACATCGTGTCGGACCCCGCAGAGATCCTCACCCTCGCCGAAAGAGAGTTCTAACCGATTGATGATTGCGATTGAGTCGCAAAAGTTTCGGGCTAACTTTGCATCAGAATAAAATTTGATGCAATGAGCAAACATAACACTATCCATGAGCATTCCCACGAGGGGAATCATTGCGAACACGGACATTGCCACCATCACCATGAGGAAACGCATGGTTCCTGGTGGTCGACCTACTGCAGGGAAATTATCTGCGGCGTGCTTCTACTCGCCGCCATCATCCTTCAGCATTTCAACATTATCCCTTCACCCACTAAGGATTACAACTGGATTGGGGCCGTAATCTTCCTGCTTATCCTGCTGCCGGTGGGTTGGCCGGTGGTGGTTGAGATGGTGAAGTCGTGGCGCCGGGGAAGCGTGATGAATGAGTTCACACTGATGGTGGCCGCCACCATAGGCGCCTTCATAATCGGGGAATTCCCCGAGGGCGTGGCTGTGCTCCTTTTCTATTCCTTCGGCGAAAAACTTGAGGATACGGCCGGCGCCGATGTGAAGCGCCGCATACGCGCCCTGCTCGGCAAACTCCCCAATGAGGCCACCGTGATAATCAACGGCGAGAAGCGGACCATGAAGCCTCAGGACGTGCATCCGGGCGCCATTATCAGCGTGCTGCCGGGCGAACGCGTGCCTGTAGACGGCAAACTCCTTGGCAATGAACCGATGGAGTTTGACACATCGTCGATTACGGGCGAGTCGGTGCCCCGCGCCTATAAGCCGGGCGAAGAGGTGGTGTCGGGCATGATTCCGGTGGACCGCGCAGTGACCTTAGAGAGTGTGCGCGAATTTTCCGACTCCTCAATGACGCGCATCATGAAGATGATCGAGGATGCGCAAAGCAGCAAGTCGCCCACAGAGAATATGCTCCGGCGCATCACCCGCTGGTACACGCCTATCGTGTTCATTGCGGCGGTGCTGGTATTTTTCATTCCCTGGATTGTGAGCGCCGCGCAAGGCCACGCTTTTGAATGGTACGTATGGTTCAAGCGCTCACTGGTGTTCCTTGTGTGCAGTTGTCCCTGTGCGCTTGTGATGAGCATCCCATTGAGTTATTTTGCCTCTTTAGGCAACGCTTCACGCCGCGGCCTGCTTTTCAAGGGCTCCAAATATGTGGATGCACTGCGGAGTGTGGACACGGTGGTTTTCGACAAGACAGGCACACTCACCACAGGCGAATTTCATATCAGCGGTATCGCTCCTGCAGATGGAGTGGATGCGGATACGCTCCTCTCTGTGGCCGCAGGACTTGACGCAGAGTCTTCCCATCCCCTTGCCAAGGCTATCATTGCAGGCGCAAAGAAGCGCAGGATAAAGGCAAAGGATGTAAAGGGAGTGAAGACTGTTCCTCATGGAATCACAGGCATTCTCGCCGAAGATGGCAAGGAGGCTATTGCAGGTTCGGAGCATCTGATGCGCGACAAGGGGATTGCGTTGCCCGAGCGCCATGCCGATGGCAGCGAGATATGCGTGGCTGTGGACGGGAAATATATTGGGTCGATTTATCTGCTCGACACGGTGAAACCTGAGGCTGCCCGGGCCATTGCACAGTTGCATAAGCTTGGAGTGAAAAAGGTGGAGATTCTTTCGGGCGACCGTCAGGAGGCTGTGGAGCGTGTGCGCCGCGAAATAGGCGCCGACAGCGCAAGAGCCAACCTGCTCCCCGCCGACAAACTGAAGGCGATTGACGCGCTGAAGGGTTATGACCACAAGGTGGCCTTTGTGGGCGACGGCATCAACGATGCACCGGCCATTGCAGCTTCCGATGTGGGCGTGGCCATGGGCACAAATGGCACCGATGTGGCGATGGAGAGCGCCGATGTGGTGATTTCCGGCGACCAACTTACGAAACTGCCCGTGGCCATCAGGCTTGCCAGAAAGGTAAGAAGCGTTGTAACGGAGAATGTTTCGTTCGCCTTAAGTGTGAAATTGGCAGTGATGGTGCTTGGCGCGTTTGGCATCGCCACCCTCTGGGCGGCAGTATTCGCCGACACCGGAGTGACCCTGATCACAGTGATCTGGACTATGCTGCGCTTGCGCAAGTAAATATAAATGTAAATGGAGCGACTGAAAAGCCGCTCCATTTTTTTATTTGGATTTGTGGAATCCGATTAGATGATGCCCTGTGCGAGCATAGCGTCAGCCACTTTGAGGAAGCCGGCGATGTTGGCACCCCTCATGTAGTTGATGTAGCCATCAGCCTGTGTGCCATACTTCACGCAGTTCTCGTGGATATCCGACATGATCTCGTGGAGTTTTTCGTCCACTTTCTCAGCGCTCCACTGGAGGTGCTCAGCGTCCTGAGTCATCTCGAGACCGGAAACGGCAACACCACCTGCGTTGACAGCCTTACCGGGGGCATAGGGAGTCTTGTTGGCGATGAATGTATCGATAGCCTCAGCGGTGCAACCCATGTTGGAAACCTCGGCAACCATGAGGACATTGTTGTCGATAAGCATCTTGGCGTCCTTCTCGTTGAGCTCGTTCTGAGTAGCGCAAGGAAGAGCGATGTCTACCTTCTGCTCCCAAGGCTTCTTGCCTGCGAAGAACTGAGAGCCGGCGAATTTGTCGGCATAAGGAGCTACGATATCGTTGCCGGAAGCACGGAGTTCGAGCATGTAAGCGATCTTCTCAGCGTCGAGGCCGGCGGGATCGTAGATGTAACCGTCGGGGCCGGAGATTGTAACGACCTTACCACCGAGTTCAGTTGCCTTAGTAGCGGCACCCCAAGCCACGTTACCGAAGCCGGAGATAGCGATAGTCTTGCCCTTGATGTCGGTCTTGAGGTCTTTGAGCATGCTGTTCACAAAGTAGAGAGCACCGAAACCGGTAGCCTCGGGACGGATACGGCTGCCGCCGAAGGAGAATCCCTTACCTGTGAATGTACCTGTGTTCTCACGAGCGAGTTTCTTGTACATGCCGTACATGTAACCTACTTCGCGGCCACCAACGCCGATGTCACCAGCGGGAACGTCACGGTCGGGACCGAGGTTGCGCCAGAGCTCGAGGATGAATGCCTGGCAGAAGCGCATGATCTCAGCGTCGCTCTTGCCGCGCGGGCTGAAGTCGGAACCGCCTTTGCCACCGCCCATCGGGAGAGTGGTGAGTGCGTTTTTGAAAGTCTGCTCGAAGCCGAGGAATTTGAGAATCGAGAGGTTGACAGATGCGTGGAAACGGATACCGCCCTTGTAGGGGCCAATGGCGTTGTTGAACTGTACGCGATAGCCGATGTTGGTCTGAACCTCGCCCTTGTCGTCGACCCAGTTTACACGGAATGTAAAGATGCGGTCGGGCTCCACCATTCTTTCGATGATGCGGGCTTTCTCGAATTCGGGGTGCTGGTTGTAAACCTCCTCTACGGAGAGAAGCACTTCCTTCACAGCCTGGATGAATTCTTTCTCACCGGGATGCTTGGCCTCAAGGTTGGCCAGAATTTCATTAATGTTCATGTTGTTCAGTTTAGATTTAAGTATCTATGTTAAACGTTTTCTGTGTCTTGATGGTTGCGAGCCTGGGATTTATCCCTGCTCCGCTATCAATTCGATGCAAACTTACTAAAATTATTCAAGACTACCATAAAAAAATTGAAGAATTTCGTAATGTTTTACAACATATGTAAAGCGGTGCAACATAGTGCTCCTAAAACTAAGCGAGACCCCCGGAATGGGAGCCTCGCTCTTATGATTTTTTTAGAATGTTTCTTACTTCTGAGTGAAGATTACGATACGGTTCCAGTCGTTGGTGCTGTAGGGCTGTACATCAGAGCCGTCGAAGCGGATGGTGTAGCGGCTGGGATCGATGCCGTACTTGTCGGTAAGAGCCTTGGCAACTGCGTTGGCACGACGCTCGGAGAGCTTCATGTTGTAAGCGCTTGTACCTGTGTTCTTGTCAGCATAACCTACGATAGCGATGTTCTCTTTGGGGTTAGCCTTGAGCCATTCAGCCATGTTGTAGATGTTAACCTCTTCTGTGGGGAGGATAGCGGAACTGTTGATGGTGAAGCGAACTGTAGCCATAAGAGGAGCGTTCACACAATCTTTCTCAACCACTTCGGGGCAGGGAAGCTGAGCCTCGAGGGAAGCAACCTTCTCACCGCAAGCGAGGAGCTGAGAGCGGAGGTCGTTAACCTGTCCGTTGAGGGCAGCAATCTGAGATACATAAGCGCACTCGTTGAATGTGCCGAACTGACGGCCACCGATGTTGAAGTTGAAACCACCCATAGCGGATACGAGGGCGTCAACAGAGTTACCGCGAACGTTGTTGTTCCAGTTGTCGCCGTAGAATGTAGCGCGAGCCTCAGCGAAGAAGTCTACATACTTGCAGAGACGGAAACGGAACTGGAAGCCTGCGGAAACGGGGAGTGTCCATACAACACGCTTGGGGCTGTAACTGTATTCACGAACAACGTTTGTGCCGGCGTTGAATTTGTATTTAACAGCGTCGTCCTTGCTGTGGCTGTAGAAGCCCCAGTTGCAGTCGCCACCAAGACCTACGAAGGGGATGATGGAGAATACGCGTTTTGCGTTATAGCCTGCGAAAGAGTTGAACATATCCCACATGAGTTCTGCATGCAAACCTACATGCTTGCTGTGCGAGAAGCCCTTAATACCTACGCCATTAAAAGACTCTGCTTCTGCCATGGGCGCGTCCCAGTGAAGCGATCCTCCAACTGCCTTCAGACGGAATCCCAGATACGGGCTAAACCAGCGACCGAAGCCTACTGAATATGTGGCTGTCCACTTCTTGCCGTCGAGAGTTCTCATTGGGTCTTCGAGATTACCGCGCTCTACGAGAGTCTGATTGCCACCGGCACTAACTTCAATAAACCAGTTGTTACGCCAATTTGAAAAGTAGTGGTTGGTGTTGTCGCATGTAAACTCTGTAACAGTTACTGCGTCATCTACAAACACGTCCTGAGCGGAGGCTACGTTGCTCGTGGCGAGCATGCCGGCGCAGAGGGCCATTACGTAGTAAAGATTCTTAGCTTTCATACTGTAATTTTTTAAGAATAGAATTATTTATTTTTTTCAATTTTACTTTTCAACGTTAAAATCTTTTAATTTGTTCGCGAATTTTCGGATTTTAACATTAGCATTTTTAACATTCTCGGGTCATATACGGAATGAAGCAATATGGGTATCTCGGCTTCATATGCTGCACGCAAGCATTCAATAGTTATTAAAACTGCTTGTCGTTCAGTACGTTACAACCTTCTCGGATGCTTCAGCCCACGTTTACAATTGTAATTGCGGGCTTTCCGCAAGTCCGAAATATTCTGCAAAATTACTAATTAATTTTAAATTGCAAATTTTATTCTCATATTTTTTTAGTAATTTCGCGTAAAGTTGTTGGATTTTCGGAATTTTCCGACCATAAATTCCTCATGAAAAAGACGCATCTTTATAAAATTAGTATCGAAGACGAGTCGCATCTGCGCACGCTTGCCGAGGTGAAGGTGAGCCCGCTGCGCATTGTTGCGGCTTCTCTCTGCGCCATAATACTCCTTATTATAATAGGAGGCCTTCTTGTGATGTTCACTCCGCTGAGAGGGATGCTCCCCGGATATATGGACAATAACCAGCGTGTGGCCACCGAGGAGAACCTTCTGAGGCTCGATTCGCTGCAGGAGGCTTATCTGGCCAATAAAAGCTACATCGATAATTATCTCCGTGTGCTCGACACCGACCGCATTCCCTCCGACTCCATCCAGAGCGCGGGGCATGCACTCTCGGCTGTGGCCGATTCATTGCTGCCTGCCGGCGAGCGCGAAAGCCGATTCACGTCGCTTATGGAGGAACGCGAGCGCTTCAACATCTCTGTGCTGGCTCCGCTGGCTGCCGATGCCATGGCCTTCTCGCCCATTTGCAGCGATGGAATCTTCACCGCGCAGTCGAAGCAGAGCGAGGTGGGCGAGGTGATCATGCCCGAGGGGGAATCTGTGAGAAGCATTGCCGACGGCATTGCCGTCGACGTGCACCATTCCGCCATCGACGGCGGATATACCCTCATCGTGCAGCACGACCGCGGCTTTCTGTCGGCCTATACCGGCACGGGGAGTCCGCTGGTGGCTTGCGGCGACGCTCTGAATTCCGGACAGGTGATTGCACTCGCGCCGGCGCCCGACCGCCACGGAGATCGTCGCATCGGAGTGATGATGTGGCATAACGGCTTGCCGCTCGTGCCCTATCAGTATGTGGGGCTTCCCCTTACTTCCACTCCTGAAGAATCCTCCTATGAGGCGCCGAGAGGAAGGTGATTGAGGTCAGAGGTATTATGGATTAGGGATGGGAAGTGTGGGTGATAAAAATTTTTATGATGAAAAAGGACATAAACAATATAGCTATTCTGGGGTCGACGGGAAGCATCGGCACCCAGACGCTCGACATAATAGATGAATATCCGAGCCGCTTCCGGGCCACTGTGCTTACGGCGGGGCGCAACTGGGAACTGCTTGCCGAGCAGGCACGGAAATATCTGCCGAAACTGGTGGTGATCAACGATGCCGCATGCTACCCTTATCTTAAGGAAGCGCTGCGCGACCTGCCCGTGGATGTGGAATGCGGAGAGGATGCCATCGCCCAGGCCTGCAGGATCGACTGCGTGGACACGGTGGTGACCGCGCTTGTGGGCTATAGCGGCCTTATTCCCACCATAAGCGCCATTGAGGCCGGCAAGAAGATTGCGCTTGCCAATAAGGAGACGCTAGTGGTGGCAGGAGAGGTGATCACGAGGATGCTGAAGGATTCCCGGTCGGAGATTGTGCCCGTCGACAGCGAGCATTCGGCCATTTATCAATGCCTCGAGGGGGAATCGGTGCGCGAGGCCTGCAAGATTATCCTCACAGCCAGTGGCGGCCCGTTCCGCACATTCACCCGCGAGCAGCTGGAGCACGTCACCGTGGCCGACGCCCTGCGTCATCCCAACTGGACAATGGGCGCCAAGGTGACCATCGACTCCGCTTCAATGATGAATAAGGGTTTCGAGATGATCGAGGCTCACTGGCTTTTCGACTGTCCGCCGGAGAAGATTGAGATTGTGGTGCACCCGCAGTCGATTGTGCATTCAATGGTTGAATTCAACGACGGAGCCATCAAGGCGCAGCTCGGCACGCCCGACATGCACCTCCCTATCCGCTATGCGCTGAGCCATCCCGAGCGACTCGCCACCGGACGCCCGGCCCTCAAACTCAGCGAATACAGCACGCTCACCTTCGAGGCGCCCGACATGCAGAAATTCCCGCTGCTCGGTTATGCTTTCGATGCCATTAGAATCGGGGGCAATATGCCCTGCATCCTTAATGCCGCCAACGAAGTGGGAGTGGATGCTTTTCTGCATGGCAGGATTAGGTTTACGGATATGCCCCGACTTGTGGAGCGCACCATGAGCGAAGCACAGTTCATCAGCAAAGCATCCCTTCAGGACCTCATCGATTCCAACCATGACACCCGAGCCCTCGCCGAGTCGCTCCTGCATCACTTTGAAATTTGATATGGCGATTGAGGATTGGGATTTTATTGCTAAATTTGCAGAATATATTGTGCCGGCGCCTCACATCGCCGCCGGATAAAACCACAACACATTCATTAACAGACTGACACTACTTTGGATACATTTCTCATAAAGGCCGTGCAACTTATTCTGGCACTGGCATTTCTGGTGATAATTCATGAATTCGGCCATTTCCTGTTTGCCCGCATGTTCGGCGTCAGGGTGGAGAAATTCTACATCTTTTTCGACCCCTGGACCGAGATCTTCAAATGGAAACCGAAAAAATATTTCGGATTCTTCGGCAAGACGAAAAAGATTGGCAACTGCGACGACAATGAAGAAGAGACCATCGTGGCCGAACCGGTAATAGAGACTTCAGAGCAGAAAACTTCTGAGCCATCCGACAAGAAGAGAAAAAAACCATCCTTCTGGGGCGATACGGAATATGGCATCGGCTGGCTCCCCTTAGGCGGCTACTGCAAGATTTCGGGCATGATCGACGAGTCGATGGACACAGAGCAGATGAAGAAGCCTGCTCAAAAATGGGAGTTCCGCTCCAAACCGGCCTGGCAGCGCCTGCTCATCATGATTGCCGGCGTACTCTTCAATTTTCTTCTCGCAATCCTTATTTATGCAGGCATTGTCTATGCCACCGGTGAAAAATATGTGCCTTTCACCGAGGCAAAGATGGGCATGACCTATTCGGGAGAGGCCCGAAAGGCAGGATTCCACAATGGTGACATTCCCCTGAAGGCCGACGGCAAAACGCTTGACCATCCGGGCGAGGCGCTGATGCAGATGACACAGGCCAAGGTGGTCACGGTGCTCCGTGACGGCAAGGAGGTGAACATCCGCATCCCCGAGAAATTCATATTCGCCCTCGACAATGAGGCGAAAAGCGACACTGCCACCTTCTCCTTCATGACTTACCGCATACCGGCGCGCATCAGCCAGGTGGTTACAGGCGAGGGGGCTGCAAAAGCCGGCATCGAGGTGGGCGACGAGATAATAGCCATAGACAGCATCTCCACCCCTACCCTTGACTCATTCATGGCCACACTCCCCGGACATGACGACAAGAATGTGGCCATCACGCTCGTTCGCCGCAACGGCGAGGCACTCGACACCCTCACCAAAAGCGTGCACCTCAATTCCGGTTCCAAGATGGGCATTGGGCTTGTGGTGGATCCCTCGGAGTTCTATAAATTCAAGGAGAAGCGCTACGGACTCTTCGAGTCGATACCGCGCGGAATAGAGATGGGCACCGACAAACTCACCGCCTATGCCAAGTCGATGAAGATGGTATTCACCAAGGAGGGCGCACAGAGCATCGGCGGTTTCGGCGCCATAGGAAGCATCTTCCCTGATAAATGGGACTGGATCGCCTTCTGGAACATTGCCGCCTTCCTCTCGGTGGCTCTCGCTTTCATGAATATCCTGCCTATCCCGGCGCTCGATGGAGGCCATGTGATGTTCCTGCTCTATGAGGTGATTTTCCGCCGCAAACCGAGCGAGAAATTCATGGAATACGCGCAGTTCGTTGGCATGTCGCTGCTCATCCTTCTGCTGCTTTATGCCAACGGTATGGATATCGTGCGACTCTTCAAGTAGGCAGCGAGCCCTACTCTTCAGAATATAACCAAGAAACATACATCCCAATATACCGACGATGAATACAGTAAGGCTAAAGAAAGGAAAGGAGGAATCGCTGTTGCGACGCCATCCCTGGGTGTTTTCCGGAGCAATCGCCAATATCGACGGCACTCCTGAGGAGGGTGATCTGGTACGTGTCACAGATTCCACGGGCCATGTGCTGGGAGTGGGCCACTATCAGATTGGCAGCATAATGGTGAGGATGCTGGAATTCGGCGTCGACACCCTGCCGGAGAATTTCTATTTCGAGCGACTCTCGCATGCCATGCGCCTCCGCCATACATTAGGGCTCATCCGCAGCGACAACAATTGCTTCCGCCTCGTGCACGGCGAGGGGGACTTCCTGCCCGGACTGGTGGTGGATATCTACGGCGACACGGCTGTGATACAGGCTCATTCACCCGGCATGCATTTCGCGCGCCATCAGATTGCCGACGCCCTCATCAGCCTTCCCGACGCCCGCATCCGCAATGTCTATTACAAGAGCGACACCACCCTGCCTTACAAGGCTGCCCTCGATCCCGAGAATGAATATCTCGTGGGCAATTACGACGGCAACATTGCCATCGAGAACGGCCTGCAATTCAATATCGACTGGCTGAAGGGACAGAAAACAGGTTTCTTTGTGGACCAGCGCGAGAACCGCCGCCTGCTCGAGACTCTCTCGAAGGGACGCACCGTGCTCAACATGTTCTGCTACACGGGTGGCTTCTCCGTGTACGCGATGCGAGGCGGAGCGAAGAGCGTGGACAGCGTGGACAGCAGCACGAAGGCCGTGGCTCTCACAGATGCCAACATAGAGCTCAACTTCCCCGGCGACACCCGCCATCACACCTACGACGAGGATGCCTTCAAATTCCTCGCCGAGATGGAGCGCGACAAATACGACCTGATTGTGCTCGACCCTCCGGCTTTCGCCAAGCATCGCGGAGCCATCAAGAACGGTCTCATTGGCTACCGTAAGCTAAATACAAAGGCATTCGAGAAAATAAAGAGCGGAGGCCTGCTCTTCACTTTCTCATGTTCGCAGGCCATCACCAGGGAGATGTTCCGTCTGGCAGTGTTCTCCGCAGCCGCCAAAAGCGGCCGCCGCGTGAGAATCCTCTATCAACTCTCCCAACCCGCCGACCACCCCATCGACATCTCCCACCCCGAGGGGGAATACCTCAAGGGGCTGGTGCTTTATGTGGAATAATATTGAATAATTATCTTAAACCATAATAACATGAAACAGCTACTGCCCGCACTTCTTATCGGCACCCTGGCCGCAGCGCAGGGACACGCCGCAGTGGACAAGAACTTCAACTACCATGTGGACCGCTTCGCCGACATCGAGGTGCTCAAATATGAGGTGCCCGAGTTCGACCGCCTGAGTCTGCAGCAGAAAACGATGCTCTATTATCTGACCCAGGCCGCTCAGATGGGCCGCGACATTATCTGGGACCAGAACGGACGCTACAACCTTCAGATCCGCCAGCTCCTCGAAAACATCTACACCAACTATAAAGGCGACCGCAATTCCGCCGACTTCAAGGCCTTCGAACAATATCTGAAGCAGGTATGGTTTGGCAACGGCATCCATCACCACTACTCCACCGACAAGTTTATTCCCGGCTTCAGCCAGGCATTCTTCGAGGCTGAGGTGACCAAACTTCCCGCCGACAAGATTCCCACCAAGGATGGCCAAACTGTAAAGGAGATGATGGCCGTGCTCACACCCGTAATCTTCGACCCCACAGTAATGGCAAAACGAGTCAACCAGGATGGCACGCAGGATGTGGTGGCCACATCAGCCGGCAACTACTACGGCGACGGAGTGACCCAGGCCGAGGTGGAGGACTATTACGCCAAGATCAAGGACCTCAACGACCCCACCCCTATCTCCTACGGCCTTAACGCCAAGGTGGTGAAAGACAAAGACGGCAAGATCCGCGAGGAAGCCTATTGTCTCAACGGCCTCTACGGTCCGGCCATCGCCCAGATCATCTACTGGCTCGACAAGGCAAAAGGTGTGGCCGAGAATGATGCCCAAAAGGCATACATCACCAAACTCATCGACTATTACATCACCGGCGACCTTCGCCTCTTCGACGAATACTCCATTCTCTGGGCCGAGGACACGAAGAGCGACGTTGACTTCGTGAACGGCTTCATCGAGAGTTACGGCGACCCGCTCGGCATGACCGGCGCCTGGGAATCTTACGTGAATTTCAAGAACGCCAAATCATCGGCCCGCACCGAGACCATCTCAAGCAACGCTCAATGGTTTGAGGACAACTCTCCTGTGGACAAGCGTTTCAAGAAACCCCTTGTGAAGGGAGTTTCGGCTAAGGTGATCAATGCCGCCATGCTCGCAGGCGATGCCTTCCCCTCCACGGCTATCGGCATCAACCTTCCCAACTCCAACTGGATCCGTGCCGCACACGGTTCGAAATCGGTTACTATCGAGAATATCACCGAAGCCTACGATATGGCTTCTCATGGCAATGGCTTCAATGAGGAGTTCGTAATCGACGCTCCCACTTCGAAGCTTCTCGATGATTATCTCTATATCACCGACATGCTTCACACCGACCTTCACGAATGCCTCGGTCATGCTTCGGGCCAACTTCTCCCCGGCGTTGACGGCGACGCACTCAAGGAGAACGGCAGTGCGCTCGAGGAGGCACGCGCCGACCTCTTCGCACTCTACTACCTTGCTGACCCGAAACTTCTCGAACTCGGTATCCTCGACAATCCCGAGGCTTACAAGGCTGAATACTACAAATATATGCTCAATGGCCTGATGACCCAGCTCAACCGCATCGAGCTTGGCAATGACATCGAGGAGGCTCATATGCGCAACCGTCAGCTTATCGCACGCTGGGCTCTCGAGCACGGCAAGAAGAAAGGCAAAGGCGGCAAGGATGTGGTGCAGCTCGTGAAGAAGGGTGGCAAGACATATGTGCAGATCAACGACTATGAGACTCTCCGCAAACTCTTCGGCACTCTGCTCGGCGAGATCCAGCGCATCAAGAGCGAAGGCGACTATGCCGGCGGCAATGCCCTTATCCGCAAATATGCCGTGAAGGTTGACCCCAAACTCCACAAGGAGGTGAAGGACCGCTACTCGCATCTTGACATTCCTCCCTATCGCGGTTTCATCAACCCCGTTTACACTCCCGTCACCAATGACAAGGGCGAAATCATCGACGTAACAATCTCCTATCCTGAGAATTATGTAGAGCAGATGCTTCGCCTAAGCCGCGACTATTCTCCTCTCACAAAATAATCAGGCTTACAGACAATCCGCATAGCGATTAAGACCCCATCCCATAAAAAATGTTAATGCAGGGGCGACCGATGAGACTTGCTGAGATGCGCAAAAAGCGGTCGAACCTACCTGATTTTTATTGTGACAGAGGTCATTTGTTAAAACTTTTAATTTATGCCCCATCTTGAAATTACGCCTGTCTCGCAGCTGCACCTCATCTTCGGCCTTTTGTCTCAGTCGCATAGCCCGCTATGCTCCTTCGCCTGCAAGACCGAATATGAGGCACATCTGCGACCCTTGCGTTAACATTTTTTGTGGGATGGGGTCTAAGATTGCTGATGCGGCTGGAAATATCGGAGCCCGTTCCCACATCCGGGGACGGGCTCTTAAAATAAGATATTTGATAGAAAACCGATATGGAAATTCAGGAAATAAAGAAGGAATTTTTCTGCTATCGCAATGGTATGCTTGGCGAGACACTGCGCCGCTATGGTGATCCACACAAGATAATTTTCGGCCTCGATGTGCCACAGATTGCCTCCATAGCGCGCACTATAGGCACTTCCATGCCTCTCGCGGAGGAATTATGGGCAGATGCCGACGTGCGTGAATCGCGACTTCTCGCAAGCTATCTCTTCGACCCCGCCGTGGTAACCGAAGAGAGAGCAATTTCGCTGGCTTTGGACGTGCGCACGCAGGAGGAGGCCGACATGCTGGCCTTCCGCCTGCTCAAACGCCTCCCCCATGCCGCCTCCCTGCTCACCAAACTTGAGGAGGCTTTTCAGGATTCCGACGCCGCACGTATGACTGCGAAGGCCTTGCGGGCACACATTGACTGACAGCTGCAAAATTAACCCTGCAATCACACTGGCTTGAAGATCTTGCCGTCGCATTGACAACGCATCGACGTAAGCACATGCGTAGCCACATCCTCCGGCGTTATCTTATAGAATTTTGCCGTCAACGAATTGGGATACTTATTGAAGAATGGTTCCGGACTCCAGAACCATTCTAATTTTTTTATCGAGGGAATGCTTTGGGCCGCCTTGTGAATCTCAAATATCCTGCTTCGGGCACTCACGCATATGCACTGCTCACCATCCTGAAGAGTGGCAAGCAGTATATAATGATGCTTCATGCGCGTGTCGGAGGCTTGTTCGGCGGGTGTGGATTGGTGCGAAATTGTAAGATGCCGCCCATGACGTGAATTGATTTCATTCATCATTCGGCGGAATATGGGCCCATGGGCGGAGGTGTCGGGAAGCTCGTAATAATAGATGTAGAGATGTATCATCTCATGAATCAGCGTGTCCTCAATCTGCGACTGCTCCATATCCATGCGGCAACTGATTCCCATCATGCAGTGCGACGGGCTATGGGCGCCTTTGGGTTTCACTCGTGGATGACGCAACACTCCCAGCTGGCGGATGGACTGCGTGACTCTCAGCGTCACTTCGGGAAGTTTTCCGTCAAAGATCGTTTCATTGAAATAGTTGTATTTCTCCTTTACGAATTTAAGATTAGCTCTCATAATGCAAATATAATAAAAGATGATGTGATATAGGCCGATTTTAGGGAACAAATGCGAATCGCCCCTTGTTAATATTGTGACTCCACTATTATAAAGTCGAAAGTTTAACTCCACTATAAAAGCGCAGACTATGGATCATGATCATACATCCCGTGGCAACAATTCCACGGCAGCAGATATACTAAGGAAACAACTTGGCAAGGACCGCGTTCTCACGGGCAATCTCATCCGCGAGATATATGCACGCGATGCCTCCTATTTCGACATCAAACCGGAGATGCTCGTTCGCGCCCGCAGTTTTGAGGATGTGAGCGCGATTGTGGCCGCGGCGCGCAGTTGCGGCACATGTGTCACATTCCGTGCCGGCGGAACATCCCTCTCGGGACAAAGTGTCAATCGCGGCATCATCTGCGAGTTGCGCAATAATTTCCGACAGTGCGAAGTGCGCGACAGCGGTAAAAAAGTCTGGTTCGAACCGGGACTCACAGCCTCGCAGGTCAACCGTATTCTTCGGCCGCATCATCATAAATTAGGTCCCGATCCGGCATCCTCCTCCGCCGCCATGATGGGTGGCATCCTTTCCAACAACAGCAGCGGCATGGAGGCCGGAGTGCGATATAATTCCTATCATATGCTTCGGACGATTGAGTTCATGCTCCCCAGCGGCAATTGCTACAACACTGCTCTCACCGAGGACCGTCGTCGATTCGAACGTGAGGAACGTGAGCTCTGCCATGGCCTGATGCAGATAAGGAAGGAGATTCTTGACGACAACGAAATCGCCGAGCGTATCCGCAGAAAATACCTGATAAAGAATGTTACCGGATATTCGATGAATTCCTTCATCGATTATGACAATCCGATGGATATCTTTGCCCATCTGCTTATCGGAAGCGAGGGTACGCTTGCCTATATCATCTCCGCAGAACTCGCCACAGTGCCGCTCTATTCCCATTACACATCTTCGATGCTATATTTCGACGATGTGACATCGGCTGCGGCTTCTGCCCGCTGGTTGGGCGAGAGCGGCGCACTTGCCGTGGAGATTATGGACTACGCCTCGCTTAGGAGCGTGCCTGGCCACGGCGAACATTATCCCAAGGGAGCCACGGCGATGCTTGTGGACTATGGCGCCGACAGCAGCGAGCACCTGGCCGACATAGTGGGGCGTGCCGCTGATGGCATCCGCAATCTGAAGGGTCTTTTCCATCAGGATGATTTCACCCACACTGTGGAAGAACGCCAAAAACTCTGGAAGATACGAGACGGCATCTTCCCATGCGTGGCCGGCGCAAGAATCCCGGAATCAACCGTGGTGCTCGAGGATGTGGTGGCGCCCGTCGGCGAACTCGACCGCCTTGTTGAGGGTGTGCAGGGATGTTTCGCAAAGCATGGCTATAAAGGCGCGATTTTCGGACATGCTCGCGACGGCAACATCCACCCGCTCGTGACTCCTCTCATGAAGCGCTATGACGATAAGGAGAATTTCGCACGCTTCATCGATGATTTCGTGGAGTGCGTGCTGCGTCTCGACGGTTCGCTGAAGGGAGAGCACGGCACCGGCCGTGCCATGGCGCCCTTTGTGGCCAGGGAATGGGGCGAGAAGATCTATTCCATGATGTGCCGCGTCAAGAAACTCGCCGACCCCGACTGCATTTTCAATCCCGGCGTAATAATCAACGATGACCCCAACGCCCATATGCACCCGATGAAGAGCATGGATATCTTCGGCGCACCGCTCGGATATGACCAGGCCGACAAGTGCATGGAATGCGGATATTGCGAGCATGTGTGTCCATCGAGAGCCTTGACCCTGACTCCTCGCCAGCGTCTGCAGGCTCGCCGAATCATAGCCAGGGCAGGCGACCCGAAACTCGAGAAGGAATACCATTATATCGGCAATGAGACGTGTTGCGTGGATGGCAGTTGCCAGCTCCCGTGCCCCATGGGTATCAACACCGGCACCGTGACTGATGCAATAAGGGTCAACATTGATGCCACCCTCTTCGAGAAGGCATTGAGCGCCTCAGCCTCGAGATACGGCACTGTGGTGAGCGGTATTCGTGGTGTGTTGAAGGCAGCTGTGGCTGCGGAAAAGGTGGTGTCGCCATATCCGCTGATTTGGGCTGCCGATTTCATGCACAGAATATACAATCAGGTGCCGCACTGGTCAAAATATTTCCCATTCCCCGCAAAACTCCACTGGCGCGAACCGGAACGCCCGGATTATATCTATTTCCCGGCCTGCATCACGCGGATTTTCGGCGGCTCCACCCTTGGCAAGGATGACCTGATAAAAGTGATTGTCCGGCTTGGCGACCGCGCCGGCTATCAGGTGGCGGTGCCCAAGGAGGTGCATGGCCTCTGCTGCTCGCAGATATGGGAGCACAAGGGCGACCCCGAAGGTCAGAAACTCACCGCCAACAAGACCGTGGAGGCATTCTGGCGTCTGAGCCGCGAGGGAAGGATTCCTGTGGTGTGCGACACCACTTCCTGCACCCATACCCTTATCACTCTCGGCAAAAAGGAAGTGCTCACGGAGGAGAACCGCGAGCACTATGATAAGATCCGAATCCTCGACATCACGCAATGGCTTGAGGAGGATATATTGCCAAGACTGAATGTAACGGCACGCAAGAAAAGAGTGTTGCTGCATCCCACATGCGCGGCACGCGTCGCCGGACTCGACAAAAGCATGGAGCGCATTGCCGCGATTTGCAGCGTGGAATATGTGGTGCCATCCGACGCCCATTGCTGCGGAGCGGCAGGCGACAGAGGGTTTATCTTCCCTGAGATATCTTACAGCGCTGTCAAGGAAGAGCGCGAGGATATCGGCAAAGAGGAATTCGACGGCTGCTATTCATTGGCCCGCACCTGCGAGATCTCGATGCAAAGCACCATCGAACGCCCTTATGAATCTATTGCCTATCTTGTGGATGAAACCACCTCTTCAAAATGATTTTCAGCCTTTATGTAGAATAATTTCAGTTTCTGACTACAATATTTTCAGTCTCTATGCAGGAATTTTAGAATCCGCTGAGGCCCATTGAGTATAATTCATCGCGAACGGTGTCGTCATCCGGGAAGGCATCCACGAGCTGCTGAGCAAGCAGGCGGGCATTGCGCATATCGCGAGTAAGACGGTATTCCACCTGACGGATGTGCTTGTTCACGCGCCAGGGGCGATGGATTGCTTTTGCCACCTTGCCATGGTCGTTGCTGTCGGGAGTGAACACCACTTCCTCATCCTTGCCGATGGGGGCATCGTTGTAGCCGCCCTTCATAAGTTCACCAAGATTGAAATAATAGGAATCGTCGCCGCTGGAGATGAAACCGAATTTAGGGCCGATCGACATTATTCTACCCATTGCGGGGAGCATGGCGGAGTCGTCATCGTAGTCGTCGCGGTCCATATCGCTCGAAGCCACGGAGATATTGTCGGTGTTGCGCATCGAGATGTGGCGACGGCGCTTGGGCTCGATCTCGTCAAGGTTGACTTTGCCAATCACTTTCACGGGAGCCACCTCTGGTTTTTCGAGTTCGAAAAGATTTGTGGGGCCGAGGATGCTCTGGATGCTCACCACATTGGAGTCTTCTTTCTTCTCCTCTTCGGCTGCGGGTTCCCCGCTGTCGGTCTCAGCATCGTCGTTCGCCGGAGCGGGTGCGGCAGTCCCGGCGTTCACGGCTTCCTCTGCGGCCTCGCGGGTCACTGCTTTTTCCGTGGCGGCATACTGACGGGCCGGAGCCGAGGCAAGCTTCTGGAATCTGGTCACGTCCTCGAGACGGAACACGATTGTCTGCCCCTGACGGTTGTTCATCACTACGCAGTTGTCACTGCATTTCACGAAGATGGCTTTGAGAGGATGCGCATTATTAAAATAAAAAATCACGCGGTCTCCTTCCTCAAGGAATTCTAAAATTAGATTTTCCATTAAATTAAACTTTTATATAGAACAATTTTATATAATCTATTATGAATCATTGGGTTATGAATAATGCCATACTGCAATACAGATTTGACCGATAAAGTTAGCAAAAATCCCCGGAATCCGCAAGCCTTCCCCCGCAGAAAAAACGCGGGGTGTTGTGCCCGTCCTCCCCATACTCCGCTGGAGGCTTAATAGTCGCGGAGCGACTGCCCTTTATCATTAAAGAAAAAAGATTTTCGCGAGTCACAATCTTTTTGTAAATTTGCAATGAATCCAAAGATTTAGCCTATGAAATCGATCAGAGAATTATACCGCATCGGCACAGGACCCTCCTCGTCACACACCATGGGGCCGCGCAAAGCCGCAGAAATGTTTCTCGCCGAGCATCCCGGAGCCAAGGGATATGAGGTGACTCTCTATGGCAGCCTTGCCGCCACCGGCAAAGGCCATATGACGGATGATGCCATCCTCGATGTGCTCTCCAAGTCGGAGATGCCTGTCAACATCATCTGGCGTCCTGAGACATTCCTCCCCTTTCATCCGAACGGCATGAAATTCGCCACCATCAATTCCGCCGGATTCCCGGAGGATGAGTGGATCTGCTATTCTGTGGGCGGAGGAGCACTCGTTTATGATGGCATGCCTTCGCAGCGCAGCGGCGAGATCTATCAGATGGATTCGATGACCGAGATCAAGGACTATTGCGAGCATACCGGCCACGCCTACTGGGAATATGTGGAGCAATGCGAGGGTGAGGGAATCTATGATTTCCTGCACGACGTGTGGGAGGCGATGAAGGCAGCCGTGGAGCGTGGTCTTAACCGCGACGGCCGCTTGCCCGGCCCGCTCAATCTCAAGCGCAAGGCCCTTAACTATTATGTAAAGGCCGGCGGCTACCGCAACAATTTGAAGAGCCGCGGTCTGGTGTTTGCCTATGCTCTGGCCGTGAGCGAGGAGAATGCCTCGGGAGGAGTGATTGTCACTGCTCCCACCTGCGGATCGAGCGGTGTGGTTCCCGGCGTTCTCTATCATCTCTGGAAGAGCCGCGATTTCCCGGAAATACAGATGCTCCACGCTCTTGCCACGGCCGGACTTGTGGGCAATATCGTGAAGCAGAACGCCTCCATATCGGGCGCCGATGTGGGTTGTCAGGGTGAAGTGGGCGTGGCTTGCGCCATGGCAGCAGCGGCCGCAAGCCAGTTGTTCGGCGGAAGCTGTGCCCAGATTGAATATGCAGCGGAGATGGGACTTGAGCATCATCTCGGAATGACTTGCGACCCGGTGTGCGGTCTCGTGCAGATTCCCTGCATCGAGCGAAATGCATATGCCGCTGCCCGTGCCCTCGACGCAAACATATATGCCAGCTTCACCGACGGCCGTCACCGCGTCAGCTTCGACAAACTCGTCAAGGTGATGAAGGAGACCGGCCATGACCTCCCCTCTCTCTATAAGGAGACCGGTACCGGAGGCCTTGCCAAGGACTATAAGCAGATGTAACTGCCTGAAAATCGACATATATATGAAATAAGAAAGGATCGCAGCACTGCGACCCTTTCCCGATTCCACTATAAACTATATCTAACTAAACTTGTCCCTTGACGGAACTTTCTCACGAAACCTCCGACAAACTATCCATATTGCTTTGTAATTGTAAAACGCAAAGCATTTACATATGTTGTTCTATTTTACTTTGTTTTATCTGTTTTAACGCTTTTTGACAATTTTAACCCTGTAAACCTGCCAAATTAACATTTGCCGCGCTGGCACTTTGAATTCTGGCAGTTACCACCTTGTTGCCATTGACGCGGATAAGGAGCGCAATGCCCTTCGGCAGGTCAGATTGCAGACCGAACTTATGGGGCTGCAACCAATAATTTTCGCCATTGGCGTCTGTGACACGCCATGATATCGGATTTTCTGCTGTCGCCTCTTTATGATAAGTTTTTTTCACGCTGATTTCCGGCAGCATCTCATAGACATAGGTATCTGTAATCCCTGCTAACTTTTTATAAGTGGCAGCGGGATTCTCCGGCATTGTGCCTTCCGGAATCGCGGCCAGCAATTTTGTATATAAGGCTGGCATATGCCAATGCTGTGATTCATAAAGGCGTTTCACTTTGTCCAGCTCCCAGGCGCCCTGCGGGAAACGTCCCTGACTTGCCCACACCTCCGCCATCTGCAGGTGGATGCGGCCTTTGAAGAGTTCCTGGCCGGGACTGTTAAGAGCGCGGACAAAAAGTGCAAGGCGCAGACGCGGTTGGGTGTTGATGTCGATGAGGGAAGCCAGTCGGCTCCAGATGAAAAATTTTCCGGGAGCGAGCACAAGAGCCTGCCGGAGCAGTGTCTTAGCCTTATCAATATCGCCGGCAAGGATATAGAGGGTGGCACGCTGGGAAAGGAGCGATGCAGAATCCGGAAATTTCTTCACAGCCTTATCGACCAACTCGACAATTGACTCATCAGGAAGCGTATGACTGGAATCGGCTTCATCCACTAAGACTGTGATCAGTTTCTCTGCGGTGGCACTGAGCGCTTTGCCATTGAAATCCTTGCGCCGCCAGTCGCCTTCGCGCAGATAATCAAGTCCCCAGAGGGCAGCAAACCGAAGAATTGAAAACGAGGGTGCATGGTTTTCTCCATTCCCATGCGCATTGAATTGCACATTTTTCACATCCTTGTATAGTTGTATGGCCACCTGCAGAATCATTGAGTGGAGTTTGTGAGGGCGAGGTGTGGAGAGGGCGAGATACTCTGCAAGCAATCGTTTGCGGAAAGGTATATCTCCGCTACCGCTCTGGTGGAGAGTATAGTATATAATCCATCCAAACGTATAGTGGCTACGAGAAGGGATCCGGGAGGCGCAGGCATGCACACTCTCATATACATTCCGGCCATCGCCGGCCTTAGCCCTGTCAAATCCATCAGAAATCAACTGCGCCAGCGCCTGCTCCGAAACCGGTTGTGAATACGCCGTCCCCGAAACTGGTTGTGAAGATGCCTGAGCAGATTCAGTAATCAGCAAAGAGGGGGAGGAAGAAAGGTTTTCAGAAGAAGCGGAGAAAGGAGACTTAGTTTCCATGATAAAGCAAAAAGGTTATAACAATCGCAAATATAGCGAAAAAAACGCACCCAAAAAATCTCCCGCAAAAATTCCCTCCAGACGAATCGGACGAATCAGACTTATCGGACGAGTCGGACTGGTCGGACAGGTCTGATAGGTCCGATATGTCAGATAGGTCCGACAGGTCCGATAGCCAGGGCGGGATTCAGAGTCAACAATTTGCGGGGATTGTTTGTTGGAATCATAGGTTTAAGATTTTCCAAATTACACAATTTTTAATTCTCAAATTTATTATTCCACTATGGCAAACACAGATTCTTCTCACGCTAATTTCCCTTATGTGGAGCGTGATATCAGTTGGCTCTATTTCAATCACCGTATCCTTCAGGAGGCGATGCGCCCCGATGTGCCTACGCTGGAACGGCTCTCTTTCCTGGGTATCTATTCCAATAATCTTGATGAATACTACCGCGTGCGCGTGGCTACTATCTCGCGTCTGGCGGAGATGACCGGTCGCGGCGTGCGCGACGAACGCCACCGGGCACGCGAACTCTATGCCCGCGTATCTGATATCGACCGCCGCCTCTCGGAGGAGTTTGCCGCTGCCAACGCCAATATCCGCCGCGTGCTTGCCGACAATGGTATCCATATTATCGATGAGTCGAATCTCAATGACGAACAGCAACATTTCGTGCGTTGTATGTTCCGCTCCAAAATTTCGGGTTTCGTGTCGCCCGTTTGGCTCTCAAAAATCTCCGAGTTCTCCTCTGAAAGCGACTCGCATATCTATCTCGCCGTGCAACTCACCGCGCCCGACCTTCCCACCGACTATGCCCTTATCGAACTCCCCACTTCCACCTGCGGCCGGTTTGTGAAAATACCCTCCGGCGACGGCTCAATCAGTGTGATGTATCTTGACGATGTGGTGCGGTTCTGCCTGCCTATGATTTTCCCGGGTATGGGCTATACCGGTTTCGAGGCCTATTCTTTCAAGTTTACCCGCGATGCCGAGATGGAGGTTGATAACGACCTGCATGTAGGCACTATGGATAAGATAGCTAAGGCGGTGAAGAGCCGCCGCAACGGAGCCGCCCTCCGCGTGCTCCACGACCACGAAATGCCACGCGAGCTCCTTTCGCTGCTGATGAAGAAACTGAAAGTGGACGCACTCGACTCCGTGCAACTCACTGCCCGCTACCAGAATCACAAGGATTTCATGCAGTTTCCCGCAGAATGCCGCAAGGACCTTAAATATCCGGCATGGCCGCCTGCTGTGCCTCAGGAACTGAAGGGCACCGACTCCCTCATGCAACTCATCACTGAGAAGGACCGTTTTATCCAAGTCCCCTATCAGACTTTCGATTATATTGTACGTCTGCTTCAGGAGGCTGCCGTGTCGAAAAATGTGAAGAGCATCAAGATTTCGCTTTACCGTCTGGCCCGGAATTCAAAGATTGTGGAGGCACTCAAATGCGCCGCAAGAAATGGAAAGAAGGTCACGGCCGTGGTGGAACTCCTCGCCCGCTTCGACGAGCAGAGCAATATCCACTACGCCCGCGAACTGCAGGAGGCCGGCGTGCACGTGGTGTTCGGCCTGGAGGGCCTTAAAATCCACAGCAAGATTATCTACATCAATGTGAAGAATGGCAAGGATATCGCTGTGGTGGGCACCGGCAATTTCCACGAAGGGAATGCCAAGGTTTATACCGATTATTTCCTGATGACCGCCAACCCTGTAATTGTGAAAGAGGTAGCGCAGGTGTTCAGCGTGATCAAGCGTCCCTTCGAACAGCAGAAATTCAAAAATCTCCTTGTGTCGCCATTCAATATGCGCGAGGAGTTTTATCGCCTTATCGACGCGGAAATTGCAAATGCACGCCGCGGCAAGGAAGCCTGGATAAAAATCAAGATCAACCATATCACCGACGTAGAACTTGTGAGCCATCTCTATGAAGCCTCGCAGGCCGGAGTGAATGTAGATCTGCTGGTTCGGGGCAACTGCTCCGTGGTGCCTGGGGTGGAGGGTGTCAGCGACAACATCGAGGCCGCAGGCATCATCGACCGCTATCTGGAACACGCGCGCATCTTTATTTTCTGTGCCGGAGGCAAACAGAAGACGTTCTTGGGATCGGCCGACTGGATGCCCCGCAATCTTGACCGCCGCATCGAGGTGATCACTCCGGTGAAGGACGCCGACCTCAAGGCCGACCTGCTTCGCACTGTGGAATATGGCCTCCGCGACAACGTGAAGGCCCGCGTGATCGACGGCCATGGTTCGCTGAAGATCCGTAAACCCGGCGGCAATGATACCGCGCCATTCCGCTCGCAGGAAATGCTCTATAATGCCTACAAAGAAAAATCAAATTAAGTTATGCCAGTCACATATGCAGCCATAGATATAGGATCGAATGCCGTGCGCCTGCTCATAAAGCGAACCGACCGCGACGACATCTCCAAAGAATGCCCGCAGCTCAAGAAACTGCTCCTTCTCCGCGTGCCCCTTCGCCTCGGTTTCGACGTTTTCGAAAAGGGGGAGATTTCGCCAAAGAAAGCCGAGAACCTTGTGCGGCTCATGAAAGCCTACCGCCAGCTGATGAAGATCTACGAAGTGGACCGCTACCGCGCCTGCGCCACCTCGGCAATGCGCGATGCGGAAAACGGGGCAAGAATTATCCGAAAAATAGAGAAGGAGACAGATATCAAGATTGAGATTATCCCCGGCGCCGAGGAGGCCCGTCTTGTCTACGACAACCACATCGAGCGCAAAATGGATTCCACACGCAATTATCTATATGTAGATGTGGGCGGTGGCAGCACTGAACTCAACTTCATCGCCGACGGCAAACTTCTGCATTCCCGCTCCTTCAATATCGGCACCGTGCGCATCCTCACAGGTCGCGTGCAGCCCTCGCAGTGGGATTCCCTCCACGACTTCCTGAAAGAGATAGCTGCAGAATATCCCGATATCACAATAATCGGGTCGGGCGGCAACATCAACAAGCTTTATAAGATGGCCGAAACAAAAAATAAAGAGGAGGAATCATTCAGCGTGGCCGAACTTACTCGCATCTATCACACGCTGAAGCCATTGTCGGTGGAGCAAAGGATGAAGCAATATGCCATGCGTGCCGACCGCGCCGATGTGATCATACCGGCCGCAGAAATCTTCTTAGGTATAGCTTCGATGACCGGAAGCAGCCGCATCATAGTGCCCACTATTGGTGTTGCCGACGGCATCATCGATTCCCTCCTGCCCCCGGAATGCCAGAAAAAAGCGGAAGCGTCTGATAAGTCGGACAAGGCAGACAAGGCAGATTGATTTAATTGGGGATGCGCCTTTGGCATTTGCGGGATTTGAAAAAAATGGCTAAATTTGCACGATAATTCAGAACACATCAGCCATTGAGGCGCATATTCATATATATAATAGCGGCGATAGCCATCGCCTTCGCGTATTCCCAGACCAAGAGTCTCCCTCTATCCGGCACAGCCCCGGCTTCTGCCGCGTCCGAGAGTGACTCTCTTGTCATGCCCGGCGACCAACTGGCCTCCGACGTTCCGAAATCGCTTGATTCCATTGATAATGAGGGAGATGATGACAATATTGCGAAGCCACACGACAGCGTAACAGGACGCATCACGCGCATCAACCGGAACAAGGTGGACATCGAGAACACGGTGACCTTTTCAGCCGCCGATTCGCTTGTGCTCCGTGGCCTTAACGCCGCCACCCTTTTCGGCAACAGCACCGTGGAATATCAGGATTTCAAGCTCAATTCAGCCGAAATCCGCATGGACCTCGACAGCAGCACCGTCTATGCCAAGGGCGTCACCGACTCTCTGGGCAACATTGAGAACTCCCCCGTGTTCCAGGACAAAGGTGGTGAGTATGAGTCGGAAACGATGAAGTATAACTTCAAGACGCAGCGTGGATTCATCACGGGAGTCATCACCGAGCAGCAGGACGGTTTCATCACCGGCGGCCGCGCCAAGCGCATGGACGACGGTTGCTTCTATCTGGAGAATGGCCGCTACACCACCTGCTCCGACCATGAGCACCCCCACTTCTATTTCCAGCTTACCCGTGCCAAAGTGCGCCCCAAGAAGGATGTGGTGACCGGCCCGGGATACATGGTGCTCGCCGACGTGCCGCTCCCCCTCGCCCTCCCCTTCGGCTATTTCCCCTTCTCGGAGAAATACTCAAGCGGCGTGATTTTCCCATCCTTTGGCGACGACTACAACCAGGGCTTCTACCTCCGCGACGGCGGCTACTATTTCGCCATCAACGACAATGTGGACCTTGCACTACGGGGCGAAATCTACACCAAGGGCAGCTGGGGGCTGTCGGCCCACATGAACTACGTGAAGCGTTACAAATTCCGCGGCACCTTCGACATCTCTTTCCTCAATAGCGTCTATGGCGACAAGGGTGCGCCCGACTATCAGAGAATGAAGAACTTCCAGGTGATCTGGAGCCATTCGCAGGATGCCAAGGCCAACCCCAACCTCAACTTCTCGGCTTCGGTAAACTTCGCCACATCAGGCTATACACGCAACGACCTCAACTCCTACTATAACTCCGCCTTCACGGAGAACACCAAGTCGTCAACCGTCAACCTCACCTACCGCTTCCCGGGAACAAAATGGAGCGTGTCGGCCACGGGCAACATCACCCAGCGCACACAGGACTCCACACTCAATGTGTCCTTCCCCAACCTCACCGTGACCTTAAGCCAGGTGGCTCCTTTCAAGCGCAAGAGAGCCGTGGGCAAGGAGCGCTGGTATGAAAAGATAAAGCTATCATACTCAGGCCAGTTCCAGAACTCCCTGACCTCCAACCAGAGCACCTTCTTCAAGAAGAGCCTCATCAAGGACTGGCGCAACGGCATGCGTCACAGCATCCCTATCTCCGCCACCTTCTCCCTCTTCAAATACATCAACATCTCGCCCTCGGTCTCTCTCAACGACCGAATGTACACCTCCAAGATCCGCCGCCAATGGGACACTCAGGCATCGCGCGAGGTACAGGACACCACTTTTGGTTTCTACAACGTGTTTGATTTCAACACGTCGCTCTCGATGGACACAAAGGTCTATGGCTTCTGGAAACCGATGAAATTCCTCGGCGACAAGGTGCAGATGATCCGCCACGTGCTCACACCTACCCTCTCCTTCTCCTGGGCGCCCGACTTCGGATGTCCAGGCTGGGGCATCTACAGCCACTATCTCTACACCGACGCGCAGGGACGCGAACGCCGTCAGGACTATTCCTATTTCTCCCATGGAATCTTCGGAGTGCCGGGACGCGGCATGAACGGACTCATCACCCTCAACCTCGCCAACAACCTGGAGATGAAGGTGAAAAGCGATGCCGACACCACCGGTTTCAAGAAAATATCGCTGATTGAGAACCTGTCACTGTCGCAGAGTTACAATCTTGCCGCCGACTCGCTTCGACTCAGCCCGCTGCAGGCCAACATCATGCTGAGGCTGGTGAAAAACTTCAACCTCAACCTCAACACCACATGGGATCCCTACGTGTATCGGTTGGATGAGAACGGCACACCGAGACAAGTGGACCGCTATCGCTGGCAGGACGGCAAGGGCCTGAAACTCTCTTCGTTCGGCACAAGTTTCTCATACACATTCAACAACGACACCTTCCGCCGCAAGAAGAAAGATGATGACAACGACAACCGCGGCGCAGGCGACGAAGAGGACGATGAAGCCACAGAGCATGAGAACTTCGCCGAACTGGCCAACAAGCGCCGGGACCGCAAGAACAATGACAGCGGAGGGGCGGAAAGCAATTCCGACGGCTATGCAAAGTGGGAATTCCCCTGGAGCCTGTCGGTAAACTACAGCGTAAGTTACGGTTACGGCGAATTCGACTACGACCGCATGGACTATAAGGGCAGATGGACGCAAAACCTTTCGCTGAGTGGAAACATACGCCCCACAAAGAACTGGAACTTTAGTTTTTCGGCGTCGTATAATTTTGAGTTGCACAAGATAGCCTACATGAATTGCTCCATATCGCGCGACCTGCACTGCTTCACGATGTCGGCCTCCTTTGTGCCGGTAGGCCCCTACAAGAGCTATAATTTCCATATTGCCGTGAAGTCGTCGCTGCTCAAAGACCTCAAGTATGACCAGCGCTCACGCAACAACAACGGCGTTCAGTGGTACTAACGGGATTGTGGATTGAGGATTGAGGATTGAGGATTGAGGAATAGGGATTGTGAACGAAATATATTTGCCTTTTTGGGAAATATTTGTTAATTTTGTGAAAATTTGAAGAGATGGCCACACCGTTGTTACAGATTCTGGATGAAATGGCACAGAAGATAGATGCGATGGGGGCTGAATGCCGCAGGCTGCGGGCGCGCAATGCCGAGCTCGAAGAGGAGGCCAGAGCGGCAAGAGAGGCAAGCAAAGAGAGCCAGAAAGAGCGCGACCGCGCGCGTCTCGACGTAGAATTTCTCCAAGTGTCGCATAAGCTTGCCGACAATCCGGACACACTTGTGGCCACGCGACGCCGTCTCGCCAGATTGATCCGAAACATCGACCGCTGCCTCGAAATGCTCAAGGAATAGGCGGTTTTTTGTGATGAATAAGGACACGGAACAGATTAAAATGAAACTCGATATCGGTTTGCAGAGGCTCTATATCAAGGTGCCTTTCGACCGACAGGACTTCGCACGCGACGTGGAGAAGGAGATGAACAAGCTCTACGACCAGTGGCGCCGCGATTTCACAACGAAGTCTGATACAGAGATCCTGGCTATGGTGGCCTACCGTTTTGCCTCCTTCTATATGGAGCTTGACGAGCGCTACCGGGAAGCCACGGAAAAAGCCGCGCATTGCGACGCCCTGCTGAAGCAATACCTCAGCGAGAGGGTTGCACCGACACGCAGCCACAAAGATGTAAGCGACGGCATCACATTCGGCAATGATGATGCCGACCCAAAGGATGATGACCACGATTATGACGACGGCGACATCTTTATCCTCCAGACCGGAGACCTCTGATTCCATCCCCCCATTACATCACAAATTCAGTGAATTAGACTAATTAACTAATTAGGCTAATTAGACCAATTAGGCCAATTAGGCCAATTAAAATAATTAAACCTGATAATTAAATTGTAATACCAAATAATAGATAATTCCAGATGGAAACAGCAATATGGATTATCGTGGCAGTGGTGGCAGCGGGCGCCGGATATGTGATAGCCACGATGATGAGCAGGAAAAACGCGCAAAGCCGCGCGAACACAATTATAGAAGAGGCCTCCCGCGAGGGCGACATGATTAAGGAGAAGAAGATTCTCAAAGCCAAGGAGGAAGAGATTAAGATACTCAATGAGGCAGAGCGTCAGGCCAACCAGCGCGCGCAGAAAGCCCAGACTGTAGAGGCACGCCTGAAGCAGCGCGAGCAGCAGCTCAACCAGCAGCAGAATGAAAACAACCGCCGCAAGAAGGAGCTCGACAACCTCAAGATGAACCTCGACAACCGCGAGCAGATTCTGGAAAGCCGCGCCGAGGAACTTGATGAAACCCAGCGCCGCGCGCAGGAGGAACTCGTGCGCATCTCCGGTCTTTCCGCCGAAGAGGCCAAGGAAAAACTCGTGGAGTCGCTCAAGGATGAGGCTAAGACTGCCGCCGCCAGTTATATCAACGACATTATGGACGATGCCAAGATGACCGCCAACAAGGAGGCCAAACGCATCGTGATTCAGTCGATTCAGCGAGTGGCCACTGAAACAGCCGTGGAAAACAGCGTGACAGTGTTCCATATCGACAACGATGAGATCAAGGGCCGCATCATCGGCCGAGAGGGCCGCAACATCCGTGCCCTCGAAGCCGCCACAGGTATCGAGATCATCGTGGACGACACTCCGGAAGCCATCGTGCTCTCGGGCTTCGACCCCGTGCGCCGCGAAATCGCCCGCCTTGCCCTGCATCAGCTCGTCACCGACGGCCGCATCCACCCCGCGCGCATCGAAGAGGTGGTGGCAAAGGTGCGCAAGCAGGTGGAAGAGGAGATAATCGAGACCGGCAAACGCACCACTATCGACCTCGGCATCCATGGCCTGCATCCGGAACTCATCCGCATGGTGGGCAAGATGAAATACCGCTCGAGCTATGGTCAGAACCTTCTCCAGCACTCTCGCGAAACGGCTAACCTCTGCGCCGTGATGGCCTCGGAACTTGGTCTGAACCCCAAGAAAGCACGCCGCGCCGGCCTTCTGCACGATATAGGCAAAGTGCCTGACGACGAACCCGAACTGCCGCACGCACTCCTCGGCATGAAACTCGCTGAGAAATTCAAGGAGAAACCCGACATCTGCAATGCCATCGGCGCCCACCACGACGAGATGGAGCAGACCACGCTCCTCGCTCCGATCGTGCAGGTGTGCGACGCCATCTCCGGCGCCCGTCCCGGCGCCCGCCGCGAAATCGTGGAGGCTTACATCAAACGTCTCAACGACCTCGAGCAGCTCGCCCTCTCCTATCCCGGCGTGCTCAAG
>OGNF01000687.1_pt1 | contig 35251 bp, 36 predicted proteins | sample 1573321 | NCBI WGS metagenome assembly OGNF01 (sample SAMEA2581911, study PRJEB24529) | metagenome | biome: Human gut stool | place: China | collected 2011 | reverse complement strand
AAAAGGTCGACCAAACTTTTATAATTGCTTGATAAAGCAATCAGCTAAACCATAAATTACTCCAACTTTGATAAAGATTTCTTACAAAAAGCAAAAAAGCTATCACAAATCGATGTGATAGCTTTTTCAGCATTAATATTCAGTTGTTGGCAAGTGCTCTTTCGAGCCAGATGTCAGCAATATCCATTGCAACAAAAAGTCCGTGCTTTTCGCTTGATTTTACAAGCTTCTTTCTTGGTGAAAGGTCAGGGTCAGTGGCAAGTAACTGAACAGTAACTTTATCCGCAACCTGAAGTCCGTTTACCTCGTTTTTGCTTTTTACCTGAAGTCTGATAACATATGGTTCAGACATATTGCCGTAATAAATCTCATCGCCACACCTTACGAGCGGTCTGCCCTTATAGGTGGAAAATTCCTGAGCTGTTTTTTTAGCTTCTGCCACGAAGCATCAGTCCTTTCTAAACATTAAGGTAAGATTTTACGAGTGCTTCAAGTAAGTCGTCACGGTCAATTTTACTGATAATGTTGCGTGCGTTGTTGTAAGTTGTTATATATGTGGGATCCTCACTAAGAATATAGCCTACTATTTGGTTTATTGGGTTATAGCCCTTTTGTCTGAGAGCGTCATAAACGATGGTAAGACTTCTTTTAATAGCATCGTCCCGTTCCTCACCAAGTGAGAAAATCATAGTCTTATCCAACATACCGAAACACCTCCTGTAAATTATTCTTTTTATATTATATACTAAATCAGTTAATTTTTCAAGCCCATTTTCGTGAATTTTATGTGAATTGTTTAAATTTGCTATTTTATTGGTTTTTATAAATCAAAAAGCCTCCCAATTCAGGAAGGCTGTAGATTGTGCCACAAATATGTAGCACATAATCAGACATTAAGTCCGAAAGAAATAGAAATTGCGTCATTTATTTCGCTCATATAGTTTTGGTCAACCGAGCCCATTTTTTCTTTGAGTCGTTTTTTATCTATGGTGCGGACTTGTTCAAGCAAAACAACGCTGTCTTTGGCAAGTCCCGAAGAATCTGCATTGAGCGGAATGTGTGTGGGCAGATTTGCCTTTGACTGCTGACTTGTGATGGCCGCCGCTATAACGGTAGGACTGAATCGGTTTCCCACATCGTTCTGAACTATAAGTACGGGTCTTATTCCGCCTTGTTCAGAGCCTATCACCGGACTTAAATCTGCATAAAAAATATCCCCTCGTTTGATATTCAAGACTTTCACGCTCCAAATAATTAGATTACTGATATTTTTCCCTTTCCAAAAGTTTTTATACAGCTACTATATAATATTTTTGGGCGTAAAAATTGTGAAGGCTTTTAGTTTGCATTTTATTAACCAAGCTCGTATTGATTGCTGAAATCAATACGAAAATTTTTAGAATTTATTTGCGCAGATAATATATATCCGTTTTTATCTACGGAATATGTGCATTTGCCCTTTGAAGTTTCCAGTATATATGTATCGGATTCATTGTTTTTTTGATAAAGAATTTCTCTCCCGTCACAAATCTCTGTTGCAACACAATGTATAAGTTGCAAAAGATTGTCATTTGGCAAATATGCCTCGTCTGCAGTACTTGTTAAGTCATCTATTTCAATGGATATTTCACCTCCGTCATTGCCGATTTTTAACCCGTCAACAGTTTGCGGTTTGTTAAAAACAAGTTCGGTTTGACCGTCATTTGCCGTTATACTTCCTCCTGCCGAAAAATCTCCTTTGCTTGCCGTAAAATCGGCATTAAAATTTGTAATTATACTTTTTTTAACTTCATTACTTTGGCAAGCAGAAAAAATTATTGCCATTAAGAAGAATAATACAAAAAGCCTTAGTTTTTTCATATTACGCCACACTCCTGTCTTTGCTTAATTATATGTAAAAAACAAGGCAAAAATTATTTATACAAAAAATAAATGGCAACATAAATAACTTTAATTATCTATGCTGCCAATATTTAATTTGCTTTTGAATTGTCAATTAAAACAATCCATTTACCGTTTCTTTTTCCGCTTTCACGCTTTATAAAGCCTTTTTCCTGTAAAAGTACGGTTTTCCTTTTTATAGAGCGTTCTGATTTTCCTACCTTAACGGCTAAATCCTTTTGAGTGATTTGCGGATTTTCTTTTAACGCTTTTATGATTACTAAATCTTCAAGAGATAATTCCAAAGTGCCATTTTCTTTTCCAAAAGTGTCATTTTGGCACTTTGAAAATTTTTATTATAGTCGATGTGTAAATACCTGTTTTTTAAATCATGGTTTGCGTTTAATAAGAGATTATATTTTGATTCTAAATCAATATATGCGATTTGTGTAAAGGCACGCAGTTGCAAGTCATTATACATTTCATTTCACCTCTGTTATATACTCAAATTCATGTAAACTTGGTGTACTTTCTCCTTTGCTTACACACAAAGTAAAAGTTTTATAAGGATTATAACGCTTTATTAATGTATCTCCGTAAGAAGGATAAGTATCAAATTTTTGTGAGCATTGTCTATAATTTTCAATATCAAAGAAATAACCGTTTATTACAAGTTTAAAACTATAACTCTTACTAATATTTTCAAATATCGTAACCAATTGTTCTTTACTTATATTATCATCACAGTAGATTGCCTTTACATACATACCGCTAACATTGTGCTTTTTAACAAACTCTTCAATTGATAAATTTGTATTGATTTCAGGCTTAATATCCGTAACTATTTCAACATCAACCGCACAGTCTATGTTATATTTATTAAAACTCTCTACAATATCATTTTGAACTTTATATGTCATAATATTGCTCACATAATCATCTGTTACATTGCCGTCATTATCTATTACAGCTGTAAACATCAGTTTAGGGGTATCTTTCGGATGCACATAAAGTGTTGCGGAATTAGTATCTATTCTGTTTCCTATGTATTCAGCCTCAAACTCCTCGTTGTATTTTTCATTCAGCCTTTCGCATACTGTATTTGCCGTAGTCTTGTTGAAAGTGCCGAGCATTGAGCAAGCACCCATTGATAAAGAAAATCCTAATGTTAAAGTTAAAACAACTGCCTTTCCTATAAATTTTATCATTTTATTTCTCCCAACTTTTTGAAAATATAGTATTGTTTTTAATTTTATAAATATTACATTAGTTTCAAATAAGCTGTTGGAATCATATCTATCATATCGGTTGGCAGCATTGATATTTTACCGAGTTTTTCTGCGGCAAGGTCGCCGATTGTGCCGTGAAGAAATACTCCTGCCGCTGCTACATTGATAGGGGCTGCACCTTGAGCGAGCAGTGAGCCGATTATTCCTGACAAGACATCACCGCTGCCTCCGGTTGCCATTCCCGAATTGCCTGTGTGATTAATATAAACTTCACCGTCAGGTGATGCTATTATTGTTCCCGCACCTTTTAAAACAGTTACTACACCGAATTTTTTTGCAAAATCAATCGCAGTATTTTCTCTGTTTGAATTAACCGTCTTTGGAGTTGAATGTAAAAGTCTTGCCATTTCGCCGGGATGAGGTGTAATAATGGCAGGCGCTTTTAAATTTTTAAGAATTTCCGGTTTATTGCAAATGCAGTTCAATGCGTCGGCATCAATCACAAGCGGCTTTTCGCAATTTGTAATTACAGATTGTACTAAATTTTTTGTGTCATCACAAACCGAAAGTCCGCAGCCTATTACTACGGCAGAAGATTTTTCGCACATTTCAAGCAAAAAATCGGTGTTTTTACTTGAAATTACACCGTTTGAAGTTTCTTCAAGCGGATAATATACGCTTTCAAGAATATTTGTTGCACAGACAGGATAAATGCTTTTCGGTACGGCAATTTTTAATAAACCGATTCCACATCTTAAGGCTGCCTTACCTGCCATAATTGCAGCACCTGCCATTCCGTAACTGCCGCAAATGCACAGTAAACTGCCGAGAGTACCTTTATTGGAGTCATCGGGACGGTTAAAAACAGCCTTATTAAAAAGCAATCTATCTGTTTCTTTCATAATTTAGCCTCTTTTGTAAAAAATCTTGAGTACAATGTCTTTCTTAAGATGACCTTTCATTGCATTGAGAATTTTCTCGTTAGGCGCAAATACAAGCAAAGTTTTGCCGTATGCCGCAGAATTAAAAACAGCATAATAGTTGTTTTCGTCATTAATATCGGCACAAGCCTCAATGCGCTTAGCAAATCGCATTGTATCAATTACTTTTTCATCTTTGTCAAGAATTTCAATGTCGCTTATCTGCAGTTTGCACATTGTTTTTCTTTTTCTTAGAGCAATAATCTTTGAAACCTCAATAATTCCGCCTGAAACCGAATATTCATATTCTACACGCTGAATACTGAAAACATACCAAACTATGTATATTCCTATAAGGAAAATAAAAAACGCCACATAGATAAGGTAAGCAAGGTGGAGCGGATATGCAAGCGCAATGCAAAGGGCGGGAATTGTTATAAGCAATGCTACCGATAAAATTTTAATGATAAGCTGTTTTGGCTTTTTAACTCTTTTTACAAGCTGTTCGTTAAATATTTCCAATTTTTTTACTCCTTTTTTAAGTAGATTAATAGTATAATAACATAATAAGCGTTTTTTTTCAATAAACTATTGCAAAATCAAAAAGAAAATGATATTATACTAATGATAACACGCTGACGAAGAGAGTAGCGTTTTTTATGCCGAAAAGAGAGCAATGTCAAGGCTGAAAGCATTGTGCGGCTGAAATTGCGTGAAGTTCACTTCCGAGTGGTGAGGCTGAAATAACAGTAGGTTTCAACGGCTGACTCCGTTACAGGTCGGGAAGTGTTTGCTTCTTTAAGCAAAAATCAGGGTGGTACCACGGATATTATTCGTCCCTGCGTAAGTGATTACGCAGGGATTTTTATTTTTACGGAGGTATGTATGAACGAGAAAATCATAAGCCTTATGGGCGAAATCAACGCCAAGGTTTCAGAAATTTCCGATCTTGTCGAGCTTGACAAGATCAGAGTTGCTTATCTTGGTAAAAAGGGCAGTATTACTGCACTTTTAAAGGGTATGAAAGATCTTTCTCCGGATGAGAAAAAGGCTTTTGGCTCTGAAGTAAACCAGCTTAAGGCTATGGCGAGCGAAAAGATTGAGCAGAAAATCGAAGAACTTAAGAAGAAAGAGGTAGAAAGAGAAATCGCCTCTATGCGTCCTTTTGATATTACCGCTCCGTCAAATATTGTAAAAGGCTCATATCATCCAATCACACTTGTACAAAGACAGTGTGAGGCTATTTTTAAATCAATGGGCTTTACTGTAGAAGATTATTCTGAAATTGTAACCGATTACGAATGTTTTGAGTCACTTAACATTCCTAAGCATCACCCTGCAAGAGATATGCAGGATACTTATTATCTTGATAACGGTCAGCTTTTGAAGTCACAGACTTCTGCCGCACAGAACGCTATTCTTAAAAAATACGGTAAGAACCTTATTGAAAACGGTGTGCCGATTAAGGCAATTTTCCCGGGCAGATGTTTCAGAAATGAGGCAACCGACGCTTGTCACGAAAACACATTCTTCCAGATGGAGGGTGTAATGGTTGACAAAAATATTTCGATTTCAAACCTTATCTTCTTTATGAAAACTATGCTTTCGGAAGTTTTCCAAAAAGATATTAATGTACGATTAAGACCTGGATTTTTCCCATTCGTTGAACCGGGATTTGAGCTTGATATCAGTTGTCTTATCTGCGGCGGCGAGGGTTGTCCTTCATGTAAGCACAGCGGTTGGCTTGAGCTTTGCCCATGCGGTATGATTCATCCGAATGTACTTCGTGAGGGCGGTATTGACCCGGACGAATACACAGGCTTTGCGTTTGGTCTTGGCCTTACAAGACTTGCAATGATGAAGTACGGCATTAAAGACATCAGAGATTTGAACAGTGGCAGCTTAAAGGCATTGTCACAGTTTACAGACGATAAGTAAGGGGGAGAATAGTAATGTTTTTATCAATGAACTGGATTTCAGACTTTGTTGATTTATCGGGACTTGACAAGGTTGAGCTTATACATCAGTTTTCTCTCTCTACAGCCGAGGTGGAAAACGAAATTTTCTTCAAGGGTTCAGAATTAAGCGGTGTTGTTGTAGCTGAAATTAAATCAATTGAAAATCACCCTGATTCTAAGAAACTGCACTTACTCAAGGTTGACGCAGGTGAAAGCGAACTTGTTGATGTAGTTTGCGGTGCACCGAATGTAAGAGTAGGTATGAAAACCGCTTTCGCAAAGGTTGGCGCTAAACTCGGTGAAATTACCATCGCACCTCGTCCGCTCGCAGGTTATACTTCATACGGTATGTGCTGCAGTGAAGCGGAAATCGGAATCAGTGACGATAATTCGGGTATTATGGACATCACAGATGATGTTGCAAACGGTACAGATATTAAAGAAGTTTACCAAATTGACGATATAGTTTTCGAAGTTGACAATAAGTCACTTACAAACCGTCCTGACCTTTGGGGACATTACGGTATTGCAAGAGAGTTTGCCGCACTTTCGGGCAGAGCATTAAAGCCGCTTGAGGTTGAAGATCTTACTCCGTACAATGAGCTTGCAAAGGTTGATATGAAGATTGAAGATCCGCTTTGTCAGCGTTACAGCTGTTTGCAGGTTGAGAACATCAAGAGAAATGTAAGCCCTGTAAATATGAGAATCAGACTTTATTACTGCGGTCTTCGTGGTATTAATTTCCTTGCTGACCTTACAAACTATCTTATGCTCGAAATGGGTCAGCCAATGCACGCTTTTGACTCAAGAAAAGTAGAGAAAATTCGTATTAAGCGTTTTGACAAGCCTTTTGTATTCCGTACACTTGACGGTGTGGACAGAAACATTGACGAAAATACACTTATGATTTGTAACGATAATACTCCTGTTGCAATCGCAGGTATTATGGGAGGCCTCGATTCGGAAATTGTTGACGATACAACAACTCTTACTCTTGAGTCTGCTACATTTAATGCAGTATCGGTTCGTAAGTCAACAGTAAGACTTGCTCACAGAACAGACGCATCTATTCGCTACGAAAAGTGTCTTGACCCTGAAATGACAACTGTTGCAATCGCAAGATTTGTTAAACTTTTAAAGACATATGACAGCGATATTAAGGTGGTTTCAAGCCTTACAGACGAGTATGCTTTCCACTATGAAAAGATTACTCTTGAATTTGACAAGGCATTTGTTGACCGCTATACAGGTATTGAAATCAGCAAAGAAAGAATCGTAAAAACTCTTGAAAGCCTCGGATTCGGTGTGCAGCTTGCAGGTGATGATTTCACAGTAACCGTTCCGTCATGGAGAGCTACAAAGGATGTTACAATCAAGGCTGACATCATTGAGGAAATCACAAGAATTTACGGTTATGATAACTTTGCCGTCCATACAACCCGTTCACCTCTTTATCCTGTAAGAACAGGCGAGTTAAAGAGTAATGAAGATAAAATCAAGGATATTCTTGTTCAGAGATATAATCTTCATGAAGTCCATTCATATGTATGGGCATATAATGACGAGCTTAAAGCACTTGGCATTGAAGTTGAAAACAATGTTAAACTTGCAAACGCTACTAACCCTAACATTGAAACAATCAGAAATTCAATTATTCCTACACAGCTTTGTCAGGTTAAGTCAAATACTTCGTATTCAAATGATTTCGGTATTTTTGAAATTGGCAGAGTTGTAAAAGGTCTTGACGAAAACAATCTTTGCATTGAGCAGAAAAAACTTGCAATCACACTTTTCAGCAAAGTTAAGGATATTAAAACACTTTACTTTGAGCTTAGAGATATGCTTGTTGTACTTACAGAGGACATTAAGCACAAATCGCTTGGCTTTAAGAAAGCAGAGCCGACACACAGCTATGAACACCCTGTGAATCTCTACACAATTATGATTGACAATGAGGAAATCGGTACAATCGGTATTGTTCACCCGACTGTGGGCAAAAAGCTTGACAAGAAAGCAAGTGTGGTATTTGCTGAGGTTGATATGAATGCATTTACAGATGCGCAGACCGCTCCGATCGTTTACGATGAGCCGTCAAAATTCCCGCCGATTGATTATGATATCAGTGTAGTTGTTCCTGAAAAACTTTTCTTTGAGGATCTAAGCAAGTGCTGGATCGGAAAGGGCGAGGGTATCTTAAAGGGTACAAAAATTGTTGATACCTACGATACAGACACAGTACACAGTATCACAATCAGATTTGAATTTTCATCAGCCGAGAGAACTCTCTCATCAGCAGAGGTTCAGACTGTAATGGACGAAATCATTGCAGAACTTGCAAAAATCGGTGTAAATTTAAGATAATAAATTAAAACAACCGACCGTAATTAAATTTTACGGTCGGTTTTGCTGTATTGTTATATTGACAGTAAAAGAAATGATTTAAAAATAAAATATATGAAAAATTTACATATTATAAAAAGAAAACTACCGCAAACAATACTATTGCGGAAGGAAATCAAGAGGTTGAACCTGACGCTTAAAATATAAAATTAACTAAAAAATAATTAACAAAGGAGAAAACCAATATGTCAAGCAATAACAATCAGCTTAATGTACCACAGGCAAAGGAAGCAATGGAACGCTTTAAGATGGAATGTGCTAACGAAGTAGGCGTAAACCTCAAGCAGGGTTATAACGGCGATTTAACATCAAGAGAAGCCGGTTCGGTAGGCGGACAGATGGTTAAAAAGATGATTGAATCATACGAAAACAGTATGAAATAATTTGATTTAATAAATAAATCATAAAAATATATCGGGGCATATGGCAACAGCTGTATGCTCCGATGTTTATTATGCAATATTATTCTTAAAATATCAGTTGATTTTCAAATTATGCTCTTTTATGTACTCCAAAAGTGCTCTGCAACCATTGTCAATGTCGGTGTAAGTAACATCAAAATTGCCTGTGTACCATGGATCTGCCACATCTCGTGAATAATTGGTAAACTCAAGCAGGCGGTGAATTTTCTTTTCATTGTCAAAACCGACTATCCGCTGTAAATTGCGCAAATTCATAGAATCCATAGCAATTATGTAATCATAATTTTTGTAATCGTCTTTGGTAATCTGCACAGCATGGTGCGAGGAGAAAGGTATGTTCATCTCGGTTAATTTTGCTTTCGTTCCACGATGTATGCCGTTGCCGATTTCCTCTGTGCTTGTCGCAGATGAATTAATTAAAAATTTATCTGCAAGCTTGTTATCAGCAACAATTTTTTTCATTACAAATTCTGCCATAGGTGATCGGCAAATATTCCCATGGCACACAAACATTATCTTTATCATAACAAAATTCCTCCCGATTTGCCGTAATATGCCGTGATTTGCAAGGGTAAATTGAGTATAACAGGAATGAGTATCACTTTAAAAATTTCCTCAAAATACGCAAATCAAGGCAAAATACGGCATATTGAATTTTTCAAAAGTAGTCAAATAGTAGTCAGTTAAGGGTGTGCAGACTACTTCCAAAATCAACCGTATAACGATAGCTTTTGAGTAGGGGGGTGCAAAATGAATTTTTAGTTATTATAATTCTTGTTCAGAACTATAATTTGCCAATTTAAGCTATCGTTAATGGGTTTAAAAGATGATTTTATTATAGCATAAAAAACTTTTAGCCACAACAAAAATGCATTACACCGTAATGATGTGAGTGCATTTTTAATAATCATATTTTTAACAATGCAATTGTTGTGAAAGTATTATCTTCACAACTTACTGTGAAATCGCCTGAATATGATTCGGTAATATTTTTTAGGATTTCAATACCAAGACCTTTATGATTTGGTTTTGTGGATTGTAAATTATCAATGTTCTCGGAAATATTATGGTCGCAGTAATTGATGCATTTTACTACAAAGTTATTATCTTTAATTTGCGATGAAATAATAATAAATACTTTACCTTTATCATTAGAACTAACACAAGACTCTATTGCGTTATCAATTATGTTGGTAAACAATCTACAGAGATCTGTGTTTTTGACATTGATGTTATTTGGAACATTCAAGTTACTTGAAAACTCAATATGATTTGCTTTTATGGTGTCATATTTGTTAATCATAATAATATTGACTAATTCATTGTTACAGAATTTTCTGATTTTGTTGTTCTCAAGAGTTTCGGTCAAATCTTGGATAATTGCGTTTGCTCGTTCACTATTATTATCATTGTTATCATTAACCATAGCTTTTACAACTGTAATCATATTACTGATATCGTGATTCATTTTTCTTGTTTCGGCAATACTTACTTTCATTTTGTTGTAGTATTCAAGTTCTAGTTCGTTCTTTAAATTAGAAAGTTCGAGTGCCTCTTTTAAATCGTGATTTTCAGAATTTATAAGCAAAACTTTGTAAAGTGCGATGTCACATATAACCATACATATTATTGTCGCAAGGACAAAAATCCAAAGTATAATATTTGCACTTGTCAGTTCAAAGTTGTTATTGTTATATACGGAAATGGCAATTGCCGAACTGCACATAAGCTGTGAAACAATGATAATATCAAATTGCCACATTCTTGATGAATAATTTTTGTGCTTAAGATTTTTATCAAAAATTTTTTTGCATATTAAAAGTAAAATCCAAAGAACAAGAATAGCTACAACATTGCTGAGTACATTTGCAACTTTATCGTCACGCAATGAAAATCCCATAAAAGTAAATAACACCATAACCGAAAGCTCTGTTATACACATTGAAGCAAGGAACAGAACATAGGCTATTGTTTTCTGAGAGATTTTATCGCTGAAACAAGTGAAAAATGTTATGGCAATCACTCCGAATAAGATAATAGGTTTAAATGGATTAGCGTTAAATTCCTCGTTTATTCTGGATAGAAAAGAAATAACCATGGTAAAAACAAAGAACATTCCAATTATAATTTTATAAATAGGTTTATCCTTTTTTAAAGTAAGCAGTTGCAGTGGATACTGAATAAAAGTAGCGGTTGTAATTAAGTCTAATATAGTTGCAAAAACAAGTAACATTGTTTATCCTCCGAAATTCATAAGATATAAATTTTTTGCATCTTTAGCATAAGAATCGCTTATCGAAATAATAGCTCCGTTTGTCAAAGTAAATTGCCCTGATTGATAAGAGGCAATGTATTTGGTATTTACAATATAGCTCTGGTGGCATCTTACGAAATATTCGGGCAACTCCTTTAGAAAATCAGAAAGTTTTTTGTAGCAACGATAGGTTTTGTCATTGGTGATAATTTCACAAACTCTTTTAGAACTCTGTATGTACAGAATATCGTCAACAGTAATAAGATATTCTTTGAAGTCATAAGAAATTTTAAGCTTTGCCGTCTTTTTCTTATATTCATTTTCAGCCTGTTTAATGAAAAAGTTCAGAATGTTGTACTGAATCGGTTTTTCAAGAAATCCCTGTGGAGTAATATGCTCGTAAATATTTTCATAATAAGCATTACCGTAGCCGGTTATGAAAATAGTTATTATATTTGGCTGGATTTTTTGAATATCTTCCGCAAGAAAAATTCCGTTGTCATCTTTTAGAACAATGTCAATAATCAACAAATCAATATTTTCTGAATGAATTATATTCAGAGTATCTTCTCTGTTAATAGAAACAAATACTTCGTGCTTAAACTTATTTTTTATGTATTTCGCAATGCTATTTGCAATTGATAAATCATCATCACAAACCAATATGTTCATATCCTATTCCCCCTCATTAACCCATATTGTGAAAATTTCACTTAAAACTTATGCAATCAGTATATCATAATTTGTTTAAAAATTAAAGATTTTATTTACTTTTGTAGAATTATGTAAAAAATAGGCGAGCTTATGTAACTTTTCGGGATAGTAAAACAATTGGTAATATTGTATAATTATTTTATAAAACATGCAAGCCTTCTGCATACTATGCTGTTTTGGAGGAGATTAAATGAGAAGATTATTAAAAAGTTTTACAGCCTTTTCAGTTATTGCAATGTTACTATTTAGCTTTTGCATATCTGTTGGTGCGGTAGAGGAAACACATAATTCGCAAGATGGCTTAGTTGCTTCTATCACAACAAAAAAGGACGGCTATCAATCAAACGAAGATATTGACCTAACATTTAAAGTTACCAATACCAATGATTTTGCTGTTGAAAATGTATCTTTGGAAGCAATTATTCCGGATGGCTTAATGCTGAAAAGAGGAGATAATACCAGTATAAATACTGTGTCATTAGCTTCCGGCGAAAGTCTGGAACTTACATTGACAGTTGTAAAAGAAAGTTCTGTAATTGTAGTTCCGATAGAAACAACAAATCCAAGCACAGAACAACCAACTGAAACAAAGCCGTTATCAACAGAGAATACAACAACTGTACAAACCGAAAGTGTACAGGCTACAACTACAAAGGTTAATTCAGCTGTTTCAAATGCTTCTGATTCCAACAACACAAACGGTTCTGACAACTCTTCAATTAAAACAGGCAATAATACTAATTATATTCTCATAGGTTTAATTTGTTTGATTAGCTTGGCTGTTGCTGTTTTAGCTTTCAAATTCAGAAATAAAGCTGTAAAATATTTATCTCTTGTTCTTTGTATTTGTATCTCTGTAAGTTCAGTTGCTTTTGTAAGTATTACAAATACTAAAGCACAGGAAATAATACAGCAGATGTCGTTTGAAGTTTCTAAGACAATTACGGTTGAAGGCAGGGAATATGAAATATCTGCAAATGTGAAGTACAAAAATAGTCATGCTTCCCCAAATATAGATTTTGGATACTTACGTTGTGAACCATCTACCTGCAATGTAGGCGAACGCACAAATGTAACATTTTTTATTGATCTTTCAAATAATGATATATCAAAAGATGATAAAATCAAATTATTTGTAGAAGAAAAATTCATTGGTGAATTAAATGATAATGGCGAAAATGGTGATGTTACACCAAATGATAAAATTTATTCTGCAACATTTTCAATGTTTTCTAATGAAAGAAAATGGGCAGGTTATTATGTAGTTATAAATAATCAAAAAAGCAATACAGAATCTTTGCAATTTTACAAACGTGCTACAGACGAAGATTTATTATTTATAGATAAATTTAATAAAGATATAGATAATATCAAAATGAATTATGCTATACACAAATCTGACGAAGAAAAAGCAATATTAGAAATACAGCAATGTTACAGAGAGGTTACATCATACTTAGATAAACGTTCTGATGTTTTGGATTATTGTTTCACCGGATTCAATATTATGGTAAATTTTGATAATGGTTTAACTGCAGGAATTACGTTTAACGACTTAATTGTAGATAATGATAGTAAAGTAATGTCTATGCAGTCAATAAATAACAGTGCTGTTGGCAATAACAATAACACATACAAATCTAAAATTGTAACATTGGAACCTTTCACCAATGAATTAGGTTCACCAGAATTTGATAATGCCGCTAACACTATTGCTAAAACTAATAAAAATTATGTTTTTTCAGAAAATTTAGATGATCAACAGGTTACTTTTGATACTATGAAAAACCTATCGAAATATGGAATAATAATACTTAATGGACACGGCGGTAATTTTGAGGGAAACAAATATGGCGATAGATATGGTTATGTAATTGGTCTTCCAGAAAAAGTAACATCCGAAAAAAATGAAAAATACCGAAATAGTGATGATTTATTTGTAAATATTATTCCATGTGGAGAACATTATGCTATTACAGAAAAATTTTTCAACACATATTATGGTAGTAATGATTTTGACAATTGTTTAATTTATTTAGGTACTTGTTATAGCGGTGATGATAATGTTGGTATCAGAAAAATTTTAGAGGATAAAGGTGCCGAAGCAATTATAAGCTATAAAAACTGCGTTACGACAAAATACCAACCTAAAATGGTAGCCACTATATTTGAACAGCTATCTAAAGGTAAGACTATTGAAGATGCTGTAAGCAAAGCAAAAGAGAAACATGGAAATTTTGATCCGTATCTTACTACAGAACAGGTAAACAATCTGGGAATTTTTGAACAAGCTTGGTATTATTTAGGATTATATAATATCAATGATATTATAACACCTGCTGAGATAGTTTTGAATGGAAATAACACTTCATTTAAGCTAATAACATTAGAACAAATAAAAGGACAAGTTATTGATTCTAATACTAAACTACCAGTATCTGGTGTAAAAATATCATGTGATAAAATTGGTGTAAGTTGTACAACTGATGAAATGGGAAAATTTAGTTTTAATATTCCTGTTTCAGATACACAATATGAATTTGTTTTTTCGTGCAATGGATATTACAACACTACTGTTGTGCTTAGCAATTATACTGAATTAGATACCATAGAATTAACACCTAAAAAAGGTAGTATTTCAGCAAATATTATTTCATCAAATAACACTCCACTCTCAAAGGTACGCGTTGACGCATATTTGAAAGAAGAAGCAGATCTTGAATATGTCGGCAATACATATACTGATGATAACGGCAATTTTACTATGGAATTGCAGAGTGGTAGCTATGAGTTAAGATTTAATAAAGATGGTTATAAAACTGCCACTACTACTGTTAAGATCTCGAAAGATGTAATGACAGTTTTAAAAGATCCTATTGTTATGGAAACAAATGTTGATTGGAAACAATTATATATTGATTACATCAACAAAACAAATAGTGCATATGATTACAGTCTGATATATCTTAATAATGATGATATTCCGGAACTTTGTTTGACTGGTAAATATACTATGGCTGGAGATATATTATGTTGGATTAACGATGGTTCGGTTCAAGAAGAAACCGCTTTAGGTAATTATGGTACTTCTTACATTGAGAAAGAGGGATTATTACTTAATACAGGAGGTCGACAAGGCACATACTTTGACAAGGTATTCAGTTTTAATGGTAAAAACTTAGAATTAAAAATAGATGGAAAGTCTCTAGAAGTTTTAGATGATAACTCAACTTATGATTTTATCTATTACATAAATGGTGATAAAGTAACAAAAGCTGAATACAACAATAAAATTGACTCCATCTTTGATAAATCTAAATCAATAAAGGTATCCAATAAAACATATTCTAAGGAGGAAATAATAGAAATTATCAAAAATATGTAAAATTAGCAATTCAATACTCAAAGCGAATTCAACACGAAAGTAGATAAACAATAATTTTAAGTACATTTCTAAAATCTAATTAAATCTCAAATTGAAAAAGAAAACTTCCATTGTTTAAGACACGCCTTTGCGACAAGATGTGTAGAAAGAAATTTTGAGATAAAATCGTTAAGTGTGATTCTCGTTCGTTCAAGCGTAAAAATAACTCTTGACAGATATGTCCATATAACAATGTAGATGAAGCACAACAATATGTCAAAGGTGAAATTTGCTGTTTAATTCGCCGTCAAATTTGCAGTCACATATCATGCTGGTTACTGAATACATCTATATTCTTCATTCGACCTTCTTTGAGTAGATTACTCTGCGAAAATTCGCAAGGATGACTTCAGGAAAATAGGACAATAAAATCTTGTGCTTTGGAAGAAAGATGAGATATGGATAATATCTTAGTACCAATAATAGTTATTATATATTCAGCATGGGCTATTTATTCAGAATTTAAGGTTCTTACAGAACGTTCACCCTGACTTGATACTAAAGCACCTGTCAATATGATTGTAAAGATATTACTTAGTTAGTTGTTGACTATGTTATAGGTGTATTCTACTTAATATATCTTATTCTTAAACTGATTTTTCACTTTTGAGCACGAGATATACTTTGAATGTTGCGTTATTCCATAGTTAACCTGTGGAGTTTAGAATAATGCAAATAAATTACGAAGGGAGGTTACATTATGAACAGCAAAAAACTCGCTGAGTCCCTGAAGCTGAAAGCTGTCGACCTCGAGAGAATTGCTTCGAAACTCAAATCACTCACTACTGCGAACCCTATGGTTCCTACGCTTGCATACGAAGGTGCCAAGGCTGATGCGGCTTTGAGTTGCAGTTGCAAGGGATGTGAAGGATGTACTAGCTGGTAAGAGGTCAATTGTCACTTTTAGAGAACGCATCGTTATTGCATAAAGCAATTCCTCGTTCTCGCCGTCAAGGCACTTCATCGGCTGGACTTACCGATGAAGTGCCTTTTTTATATAATAAAAAGAAATTTTTAAATATCAAGATAAAGAAAGGCATGTATATGGATAGCAATATTAAAACAAAACCTAAACAGCACAGGGCAAAAACAGTCCTCATCATCCTGACACATTCTTGTAACTTGAGTTGTTCTTACTGCTATGAGCACCATAAGAATGCTGAGAAAATGAGCAAAGAAATGGCTAAAGAAATTATAGAGAAGGAAATGCTTGAACATGATGGGCTCGATAGGGAGTTCGAGTTTTTTGGCGGTGAGCCCTTCTTAGAATTCGAGATGGTCAAAGAACTGTACGATTTTTTGAATAATCGCAAGTGGGATAAGCGATGGATCGTCCAATTCACAACGAACGGTGTGTTGGTGCACGGAGAGATTCAGAAATGGCTCAAAGAGCGTAGCAATAATATTCGCCTAGGTCTAAGTGCCGACGGTACTCCAGAGATGCACAATGCAAATCGCTCGAATTCTTATGATTCGATTGACTTCGCCTTCTTCGCTGCGATGGGTACTGACATAAAGATGACCGTGTCTACAGAAACGCTTCCTCATCTTTCTGAGGGCATAATTCACCTCCACAAGCTTGGATTCACATCTATTGGTGCCAACTTAGCTTTCGGTATCGACTGGTCAGATGATGCAAATGTTGCTGTTTTCTCAAGCGAACTTATGAAGTTGGCTGATTTCTATTTGGAAAACCCTGATGTGCATCCCTCAGATATTCTCAACATGCCCATTGATACAATTTATCCAGGTACTAGAAGCTACGCTACGAGGTTTTGTAGTGCGGGCGTTGAGTTGGCTGCGTATGAAATAGACGGAACTTGCTACCCCTGTCATACATTTGCCCCAATCTCAGCTGGTCCTGAAATCGCCAAGAAGGCGTTGGACATAGAGTTTGTTGACAAAATCAGTCTAGATGAGTTCGACGAGAAGTGTAGGCAGTGTATAGTTGCAAGTATCTGCCCTAATTGCTATGGAATCAACTTTAGCACGACGGGGAGTATTTATTCAAAAGACGACTCCTACTGCAGAATGTTAAAGGTACAGTTCCTTGTCAATGCGAATTTCAGGTATCGACAGTACTTAGCTGGGATGCTCTACCTGAAGCCAGAGAATGAGTACAGGTTGCTAAACAATATCGCTCTGATACAGCAGTTGGAAGTATGATCATAGGAGTTATTCCCTATGTAAGAAGGTTTGTTGGAATTGCATATGCAAGATATTGAAATTTTGAGGGGGGGAATCCTATGAGTGAACATGGATCCGGTAGTAATTTTACATTTGTACCTGAGTTTTATGCGTACAGCATTGATACCTCAGGCATTACGAAGAAGCTGTACGTCTATCCTCCCTATATGGGACAATCTTCATCAGACGGAAAAGTAGCTATAGATGACGAACAACTCGAAGCATTGTCCGTTGCACTCAGTACGCATTCCATTTCTTCCCTTGATTCGGAAAGATTCACGTTGTATGACATATCTCTCCGTGAGTCAGGGCAGGGCATAAGTGTCTCTTTCAATTTTTTTGACAGAAAAGACAGCGAATATGTTTCTCCACAAGAAATCTTCGCTTTTGTTGATGATTTCAATGTAGCTCCCCTTGTTTCCGCAACTCAGATGATGGAGGAATGTGTATTTCAAGAGCTTCCGTCTTACAACCCTACATGGATGTTTGGCGTTCTCCTTGACCAAGGCAACCTCGCTGCTGTGAAGGCTTACATAAGGATTGATCCAGAGAAAATCCTTACTACACAAGATAAGCAAAACATCATTTTGAGAATCGCAAAGGTACACAGGGTATCTGATGAACTGAAGGAGAAACTCCTTCAGACAGCCGAGCTACTTGAAAATTGGGCATTTTCCTTCAGAATAATAGGTATCGACTGTGGACGTGACGGACATCTACGGTACAAGCTGTACTTTCGTTCGAATGGGAACGAGGACAGTAGTTCGCTTCGAGCGTGGCTCCTTGATGTCTTGCAAGACACTTCCATAAGGGAGAGTGTTAATGAAATGTTTGAAAAACACCGCTTGGGAATGTGGGGCATTGGTCTCTCTTTAGGTCAGTTCGACGGATTAGAGGGTTTTCAACCTTATTTCTTATCAAAACATTTTCGTGATGATTGAAAAGTAATATTAAAAAACATATAAAAAGTATACAACTATTTTTTGGAAAGTAAATTATTATGGATTATGTAATTAAAAATGGAGTTTTATTCAAATATAATGGTAACGCTTCCAGTGTGTTAATTCCTAATGGTGTTACTGAAATAGGAAAAGCAGCTTTTGAAAGCTGTAAAAGCATAAGAAGTATAGAAATCCCAGTAGGAGTTACTGCAATAGGCGATTGTGCATTTCGTGATTGTATATCGCTGAAAAATATTACGATCCCAGAAAGTGTAACAATTATAGGAAATTTATCGTTTCAAAGATGTACCTCTTTAAAATGTGTAGATATGACAGACAGTGTAACTACTATAGGTAGCTACGCATTTAACGAATGTATCTCGCTTTTTAACTTAGCTATTCCTAAAAATATTGTCAAAATAGGAAACGGTGCGTTTAAGGGTTGTAGTGGGCTTGTAAGTGTGTCTATCCCAGAGGGTGTAAAAAAAATAGACAGTGCTGTGTTTTCTAACTGTTCAAGTCTATCCAGTGTAGTACTTCCAAACAATTTGAGAGAAATTGAAGATTTTGTATTTTGTGGTTGTTCTTCGCTTTCAAGTATTTCCATACCGTTTGGTGTTAAAAGTATTGGAAAAAAATCATTTGCTGATTGCACATCGCTTCAGGCAATCAATATTCCTAGCACTATAACATGGGTAGGTGAAAATGCTTTTTATAATTCTGAATATTATAATAATAAAGAAAACTGGGAAAATGATGCTTTATATATTGATAATTATCTAGTCTCTGCAAAAGCTTGTATTTCTGGACATTTTTCGATACAGGAAGGAACTACTTTTATTGCCACTGACATATTAAGGGGTAGTAAAATAACAGATTTAATTATTCCTAAAAGCCTTACGACTATTGGATACAGATGCTTTTATGGCTGAAAAGAATTAATAAGTGTAACCATTCTTGGTACGGTAATGACCATTAAAGGCAAAGCATTTGCAAATTGTACATCTCTTAAAAATATAAATATGCCGGATAATGTTGTTGATATATCAGATGATGCTTTTGATGATACTGCGTTTTATGAAAATCAAAATAACTGGGAAAACGGCTGCCTATACATATCTAATCATTTAATTAAAGCAAAAAAATATAGTGATAATCTCGAAAAAATATTCGTAAAAACCGGAACAATTTCTATTGCTAGATATGCATTTGCTTACTGTGATTTTCTTGAGCACATTACAATTCCCAGCAGTGTTACAACGATTCATGAAAACGCATTTGCGAGGTGTAAATCATTAAAAAAAGTAACTATAAAAACCGGTGTAAAAAAGATACTTTCTGAAGCATTTAGAGACTGTGTTTCTCTTGTTAACATAGATGTTCCAAAAAGTGTTACTACGCTTGGGAAGGATGTTTTTGAAGGTTGTTTGTCCTTGAAAAAAATAACAATATCCTATGGCTTTGCTAATCATATGGACTTTATCTTTGGAAATCTCGTTAGTCATTTTAATACAATAGATATTGATTGGATATTTGATGAAAGTTTGAATTATTTCGATGAAGTTGCCTATAATGATGAAAAAACAAAATTGGTAAAATGTCCTCCATCGAAAAGCGGAGTTTTTATTGTGCCGGAGGGAGTAAAAGCAATCTGTGCTTCTGCATTTAATAAATGCATTTATTTAACAAAAATTGTATTACCACAAAGTTTAACATTAATTGAGAGTGGAGCTTTTTCTGGCTGCAAAGGGCTAAAAGAAGTTAATATTCCGGATAACATTAAAGAAATCCCAGAATATGCTTTTCAAGGTTGTACATCTCTTAAAGATATCATTATTCCTGAAAAGACATCAGTTATATGGAAATATGCATTTCAAAATTGCGCTTCTCTTACAACTGTAAAATTATCAAATGAAATTACAAGTATTGATTGTGCGGCATTTCAAGGGTGTACGGCTTTAACAAATATAAACATTCCTAATAGTGTTTATGAAATATATGGTTATGCGTTCAGCAACTGTACAAGATTAAATCACATAGATATACCTGATAGCGTGACCAAATTAGGCTCCCATATTTTTGACGGTTGTAGCCACCTTGCTTCTGTAAGGTTGCCTGATGAATTGGAAACACTACCGGCAGCAATGTTTAAAGCCTGTAAACATCTGAAAGAAGTGTGCTTCCCCAAACATATAACAAAAATTGATGAGTATGCATTTCAGGATTGTAGCGGACTGACAAATATTATTTTGCCCAGTGATTTGGAAGAAATAGAAAGTTGTGCTTTTTCAGGTTGCAATAAAATAAAAAAAATTATATTTCCAAATAAATTAAAAAAAATAAGGCATTCAGCTTTTGAAAATTGCAGCTCATTAAAAAATATAGATATCCCAGACAGTGTCACTGATATTGGCACCGATGCTTTTTGCGGATGTTCTTCACTAACGAGTTTGCCGCGTTTTGCAGATAACATACGAATAGATGACGGTGCATTTTCAAAATGTGACAATCTTTTTGAAGTTGAGTATTCCGAGGCTCTGTTTCCGTTTCTTCGTTTTCCATTTGTACATAATAATATAAAAAAAATCAGTATTCCCCAACATGGGAAAAACGCCTACGCTGAAAAGTTTAACAATTTTCCAAAACTAATCGAAATCAATGTTGATGATGGTAATGAAGAATATACATCCATTAATGGAGTCCTATTTAATAAAAATGCAACAAAAATAATAAAGTGTCCTTGTGGGAAAAACGGCAAATACATAATACCAAGCAGTGTAGTTGAGATATCAGTTTATGCATTTTGTAACTGTGAAGGGATTACGGATGTAATTATACCCGAAACAGTAACAACAATAGGACAACATGCGTTTGAAAATTGCGTTCACTTAAACAGTGTTTTACTGCCGGAAAAGCAAAAACTCTTTTTTGGACGAAGGTGCTTTTGAGTATGATGTTCAGTTTAAAAACACTTCTTTTGAATTATTTCCTATTAGAAAAAAGATTTATGAAGAGGCGTGTAAAAAATATCAAATTGAATACACTAAACATCAGAGTCACAAAAACAACAAAATTTTAGAATTTCATAGACGTTGTCCCTCTCAAGATGAAATGCTGTTTTTGAATGATCGGCTAATAGGATTTAGAATAAAGTTTAGAGGTAGTTATGGAACACAATATGACAATTTAATAATTGCAGGAAAACATATAGCCGGTTTTCCACAAATACGACCACATGACATAATAGGATTTGACGGTCAAGATTTAGCAGACTACGCAGGTCCTCGACATAGATTTACACTTTTAATAAAACCGGATGAGGTGGAATAGAAATATGAAGGAATCGTTGATCTTAGTTGATGAGCACGATGTGGCAATAGGCACGGCGGAAAAAATTGATACACATAGAAAGGGACTATTGCACAGAGCGTTTTCTTTGTTTATTTATTGCGCAGATAAAAAGATGTTTTTACTCCAAAAAAGGAGTAAAGAAAAGTATCACTCTGGCGGGAAGTGGAGTAATTCTTGTTGTTCTCACCCTTATAAATCGGAAACTTGGTTTGAATCATTACAACGAGCTGTATGTGATGAGTTAAATCTGTCTTTGTACATAAATAAAGATATATCCTGTAAAAGCTCAGATTCACCTGTTTATTTGGATAAGACGCTTTTCTTTGCAGGTTCTTTCATTTATTCTTCAAAATACGATGAACTTTCCGAACATGAATTAGATTATGTATTTATTTATGTTGTTGACTCAGCTTTTAATGAAATAAATACCAATCCCTCAGAAGTTTCAGAAATTAAGTGGCTGACAATAGATGAAATAGAAAAATGGATAGAGCAATCTCCTGATGATTTTTCTACTTGGTTTGAAAAGGCATTTAATTTGGTAAAAAAGAGTTTAGGGAACCTTTAACAGTTAATTAGATATAATTACCGATAAGGGGTTAATCTCTAATTTAGCAGAACGAAGGTGAATAAAAGTGGGATACTTTGATATCAAAGGATATTTCAGAGGCAACAGCGAAGGCGGATATGATGACGAAGGTGTCTTCCGTTATCTGGGTGAAGGAGGATATGACGGAAAAGGAATCTTTCGCTATCCCCCAGATAAATGGGCGTCATTTAACTAATCGCTTATAAACACAAAGCAGAAAGAATAAATTGAAAGGATAAAATGTTATGAGAAGATTAACCGTAACGCGAGAAAAGAAAATGAATGGTGCAGGAGTACCGTTCTACGTGTGCATCGACGGAAAGGCTATAGGAAAAGTTGAAAATGGAGAAACAGAGGTTTTTAACATTGATTCTAACCAGCACAATATAAGCGTTTACGCAGATATGCTTGATGGCAGACATACGAGTTATGCATATACTCTTAGATTAGGAAACAATGATTGCAGATATCGTATATATAGGAAAATTCGTCTAATTGCAAAGGACGATATGTATTTAGAGGAAGTTTAATATTTATTGGTTTGGTAACATAAATGATTGATGAATTCTTTCAAGATGAAAGCCGTATTCAGCATTGAGTCGTTTTCATAGGAATTGCAGACGGCGTCGCCTAAGAATGTTGAAAACTTCAAGTCGGGATGTGTATGGTAGAAATCTGAAAGCACAAGCTTTAAGGCAGTGGAATCGCCGATTTTCTTATCTTGATCGGGATTATCCGTTTTAGAAGTATTCATTTAGGGGTGATTTTCTCTGAAATCATCATTGAAGAAGGAAATATATATGACGATACCTAATCGAAAACCTATTTGATGTGTTTAATGATTAAGTATGGGGACTATTGATATAAGACTATTAAAAAACCATAGATAAAACGAACAACAGAAAAAACGGAGGAAACTAATGAGACAGATTCGAATAATAAGAGAAAAAAGATTCCTTGCGTGTACAGCTCCATTTTATATGATAGTTGATGGGAATTTACTAAGAAATAATCTAATTGAAAACGGACATATTTCTATACACGGATTAGATGAAGGCGAGCATACATTTCAAGTCGTTGCAAGGTTTGACGAAGGAACTGCATACAGCAATATTTGTACTGTTCCAAGAGGAATACGCAATTATCAATTGTCAATTTGTATTAAAATGGGATTAACTATCGGAAAAGTGTTTCTTGATTGTAGTCCATATTAAAAACAATATTTTGAAGTCATTTGCTGACAAAAGAGACATTTATAATGTGTTTCAAGTTGTATAAGTTGTTTTTTTTAGTGAGATTTTTATGCGTTGCATTAGATGTAATCAGGAAATAGGCAATAATAAGCACTGTGGTTATTGTGGTTGCAAACAGAACAAATAAGAAGATTATTGCACTTATATGCTTTGTTTTAATACCTATCATTTTGATTTTTTCGGGATTTATGATTTTTAATTTCATTAATATGAATTATTCTGGAATAAAATCGTTTTATTCTGATGAGGAATATATGATTAAAGGTGAAGAATGCTCAATAACTTTTTTCGCAAGAACTGAACATGATTTGAGTGAAGTATCAGTATTCTCTGACGAAAAAATAGCAGATATGAATGATGATGGTCTAAATGGCGATGCAAAGGCAAATGATGGTATATACTCTGTTACTATTACTATAAAAGAAAATAATAAAAATGAAATTGAGTTCTGCGCTAAATCAAAAGAGTTTACAAGTGAAAAAATCAAAATACATTTTTTTGACAAACCGGACAATGATACCAAAAATGAAATAGTTAGTTATCAGGATAAAATTGATAGCATCGAATCAAATTATTTGGTTGATGGTTATGTTGAAGTCAATAATATTCAAAAAGTATTAGATGAAGTTGAAAGTTATGCAAAAGAACTTGTACAGTCAGGTAAGGCTTTATTCTATGAGAAAACAGAAAGTAGCGTTATAATTAAGCTTTCTAATGGATTAACAATAGCATACTCACCTCAACTAAAAGGTACTTACAGCATTGGCAATGATACAAATATGACTGTGGATGCATATCAACCCTACTATGAAGATGTAAAAAACTTCACGGACAAATATATTGATTTACCAAAAGGTATTAATGCAGAGTCTGAACTGATTAATGCAGCCGCCAAAGAAGTTTATGGTAGTTTTAATAACTATTCAATGGGTAATATATTATATGATGATCAGGTGAGTTTATCAAATGTTAAAGACTTTGACAAAAATAAAATAATACTGTGGCAGGGACACGGAACGTATGGAGGAGAAAAACTGCATTCATTAATCTATACGGGAGCAGATTTTAATTGGGATGCTTTTAACTGGGATATATCATATTTTTTGGATTGTTGTCAGGATAGAATTGTTAAATGTGGAAATAGCGAATTGTTTTCGTATAAATATGTTGAAAAGTATTGTAATAATTTAGATAATTCGTTTATTTATCTTGGACCTTGTGAGAGTGGGATGGATGAAACATTGGCTAATACTTTTTTAAAAAAAGGAGCCGCTGCTGTAATCGCTAATTCAAAAACCATCTTATGTTTATATGGTGATTTGATGGAGTATACCACTACATATTATTTGACTCAAGTTAATGAATCTACAGGAAACTACTATACACTTAGTGAAGCACTAAATGCGGCAAAACAAAAATATGGAAATAACGATTCAAAGTATAATGGATTAGGAGCTGAACCTATAATATTCGGAGGAGAAAGTGCAAATAACTATCGTTTAGCAGATTACAATGATTCAAATAATCACAATCCGAATTTTCAAGCTGGAAAATCCTTGATTTATATGAATAATAAACTGATTTGTGCCAAAAGCAATGCGATTTATTACAAAGAAAGCATTAATTCAAAAGAAAAGAAAATTGCTTATTCTGGAAATGTATCAAGCCTTTTGTCCGATGGAGAAACAGTGTATTATGTAGAAGGCGTTGATAATTCAGAGTGTAATTCTGATAATAGATTTACACCCGAAAAGGTATATAAAGCTACAACGAGTGGCAGTAAAAGTGATTATATTTTTACTTCAAACGGGCAGGCAGATTTAATCACTTACCAAAATGATTGTATCTATTATCTTGATGTAACTATGAAAGGTAGTTCGGATTATCTGTATTCACTAATGAAATATGATTTGAATACAGGTGCTACCAAAAAGATTGCAGGAGAATGGACTGGTGAAATGCCGGCATATTGGAAACAAAATGCTTTCTGTATGGGAGATACAATTTTTGTAACGGTTAACCATTCCCTTTGTTCATATGACATCAATAACGATAAATACAATGAATTAATAAGTGCTAACGATGGATATATATGTGATACTATTGATGATAAAGTTTGCTTTAGTTATTCTACTAATGGTAGTAGGTATATCTCTACAATTACTTCAAATGGCAACATTGAAACATCAAAACCGTTTGACGCAAAAAATATGATTTGCAGATTGTTGATAATAGTGGAGAATTCGCATTGTTCTTTAATACAGATTCATCTGATAATGAAACGATGTTTGATTTATACAGAATAAATCTTAAAACAGGTGAAATTAAAACATCCAAAGGTGAAGCTGGTAGATATAAATTAAAAAATTATTTTGTAATAAAAGACTTGTCTAAGCCCAATGATATTTACTTTATGTATAATGTCGGATTGTACGATAATTCATCAAACAAAATATTAAATAAAAAACATGACGATTTTGATTTTGATATTACAAAGCAAATGTGGATTGTCGATGGTTATGTGGTTGATTGGAATTTTAACACGTATAAAATATATGATGAGTCTAAAGATATACCAAAAAATTGAAAAGATTTCTAGTGAAGAAGCTACAAAAATTGCCAATAACAAATTGGGAGGCAATCATCGAATAACTTATATTGAAACAGTTGAATTGGGCGAAAAAAGTTTTTATTTGTTAAAATGTGAAAATAAAATTGATGATGGAAATGGTAAGATGCATTACTCACTAGATGCGTATATGGTAGTGTCTATGGATGGTAGGATAGCGAATTTGGTCGATTATGTAAATGGAAAAGTAGTGTATGTGTATTAAAGGGAGGTTAACTAAAATGAAGTGTTGCGAGAAATGTGGACAAGAGCTTGACGCAAACACTGGCTTATGTCCTAAATGCGATAAAAAGAAAACAAGCATTAATCCTAAAAAATTCAAAAAAGATATATTATTATTCCTGTTGCGTTCTTGCTGATTTGCACGATAGTATTATTGTGTTTTTCAACTTGCAACAAAATAAGCGTACCATTTGTTTCTAATGGTTTCGAAGAAGGGAAAATAGAGGTTAAACATTGTACATATAATGATGTATCTTATAAAAATAATGAATTGTTTGTGAAATCACAGTTGCTTATCACTCCAACAAGTGATTATAGCTATAATGATATTGAGAGTGCAGTTTCTAGATACAACGGCAAAATAGTTGGGTATATTGAATTCACTAATGATTATCAAGTGGAATTTTCAGAGATGGATTATGATTCACTAAACTCCACAATAGAAAGTCTTGAAAAAGAGCTAAACAACACGGATATAATGCTTAACAGGGTAGTTTATCAAGATGAAGAAATGGATAAGACTACAATCAAAGAGTTTGAAGAAAAGGACAAAAACGGTAATTGGTGGAGAGACGCTATCAGATTAACTGAGTTAGAATCTGAGTCAAATAATTATCAAGAAGTAAAAGTTGGAATATATGATACTTTATTTGATACAGATAACGAAGATTTAAAATATGCGATTAATAAGACCGACATATGGTATAACAATGAGAAAGAGATCGAAGTATCTAACGGAGGAATGCAAGGAACAAATGTTACTGGTTTTCTTGCTGCTAAAAAGAGCAATGACTACGGTATAGATGGTGTGGCTAATAATGTCAAAGTGTTTGGCTATGCTTATAGAGGAAATATACCCAATTATCATCCTGTATCTATTATGGATTTAAAATACTGGAACGCCAAAATGTTAGCAAAAGGTGTGAAGGTTATTAATATAAGTGCTGGGAACGGAGAATTATTAGTTGCAGCTCAAAATGGCTCATTAAGAGCAGATTATGCTTTGCGTCAGGTATCTGAAAGTTTAGGTAAGTTTTATAGGAAGTATATCGATGCAGGATATGAGTTTGTTGTGGTCAAGTCATCAGGAAATGAGAATGGATATCAATGGATTCATTGTACCGAGTCCAAAGACAATCCATATGGAGTGAAGATTTATGATGCTGATTCAGACGGAGACATAGGACACTATACAGAGATTAAAGATGTTATATTTGAAGCAAAGTATGATATATGGGGAGCTATTACTGACAGTAAAGTTAAAAACAGAATAATAGTTGTAGGCAGTTCTTCTGAAGAGAATACTAGAGCATATCATTCAGTTTCGGGTGAACGAGTTGATTTATATGCCCCCGGAGAAAGATTGAGAGAATTGACGAGCGACAAGCCCGGTTACGGTACTTCATATGGCACACAAACATTATCCTTATCATAACAAAATTCCTCCCGATTTGCCGTAATATGCCGTGATTTGCAAGGGTAATTTGAGTATAACAAGAATGAGTATCACTTTTTATATTTCATCAAAACACGCAAATCAGGGCAAAATGTGGCGTATTAGATTTTCCAAAAGTAGTCAAATAGTAGTCAGTTAAGGGGGTGCAGACTACTTCCAAAATCAACCGTATAACGATAACCTTTGAGTAGGGGGGTGCAAAAGCTATTTTTACTTGTTATAATTCAATGAGAGAATTATAATTTACCAATTCAAGCTATCGTTAATGGGGTTGAAAGATGATTTTATTATAGCATAAAAACCTTTTAGTCACAACTTTTGAACTTCAATTTAAGGTATTTGTTTGTAAAGAGTTGATTCCAAAAGTAACTGTCCTGAATTTTGTAGGCTTGTACTTTTTCAGCTTTCTCAAAATCTCACCTCCTCACGGCATAAGAAAAGACACCACATATGTGATGCCTTTTGTGCGTTGATATTTAGTTAAGTTAACAGCCAATCAATCAAGTTAATTGACTTGATTCATTCAAACGATGTGTCAGAACCCGTATCAAGTGAGAGAATAATTTTCTCGTAATTATCCTTTATTTTCTGCAAAGGTGCAAGTTCTCGTTTTCTGACATCTTCGCTTTGCATTGACTCGGTCACCTGAATGTAAATTTTGTTTTCGGTATTCGTAGCAATAAAATCAACCTCGGCATTGTCAATCTTGCCGATTGCAACATCATAACCTCTGCGTAGTAACTCGAAATATACAACATTTTCAATAGCGTGACCAGTATCACGGTTTCGCATGCCAAGCAGATAGTTCCTAATTCCAATGTCAACGATATAATACTTGCCGAGTGTACGCAAATATTCTTTTCCTTTTATATCAAAACGCTTGATTTCGTAAAAGAAATAGCTTTCAAACAATGTGTTTATATATGCCTGAACTGTATGCACACTCGGTTTGCCCTCACGACTGCCGTTTTCAAGCAAGCCCTCATTCACAAGTGTATTTCCAATAGATGTTATTGAAACTGAATTGCCGATATTGTCTGCAAGAAAAAGTATAATTTTTCGGAGAAGTACGGCGTCTGTAATCTGTTTCTGACCTTTGCGTTTTTCTCGTTCAAGAATATTCCTTATTACAACTGTTGAATAAATGCCGTCAAGAAAGAGCATTGCTTTCTCAAGGTCAAGTCCTACATCAGCAATTCCCGACATTCCGCCAAAACGCATATATCCGTCAAACAGCTCTCTCAAATCGTATCGTTCACCGTTTTTATCAATTGCATATCTGCGTGTACCACCTAAAGCACTTGGAGTTTCCTTTATTTCAAAATCATAGAAATAAACAAATTCTCTGAATGAAAGCGGCAGCATTTTGATTTCAACGCATCTTCCTGAAAGATAGGTTGAGTATTCAGATGATAACAAATATGCGTTTGAACCTGTTACATAAATATCGCAGTTAAAATCAACCCTGAATGCGTTTACGGCTTCTTCCCAAGAGGATATTCTCTGCAGTTCGTCAAAGAACAGATACATACGCTTATCCGGAATAATGCGTTCTTTAACATAATTATACACATCATCTGAGGACATATTTTTGAAATTAAACGATTCAAAATTCATCTCTATAATCTGTTCGGGCAAAATACCATTTTCTTTTAAATGCTCTGCCATCAATTTTAAAAGACTTGATTTACCGCAACGGCGAATACCTGTTATAACCTTTACAGGCTCGGTATCCTGAAACGCAATCAGCTTTTTGAGATAAATATTTCTTTTTTTCAGCTTGTGAGAATCTATCATACAGCATTCCTCCTGTTACAAGCATCATAGCACAAACTTTTAAAATTCGACGGTTTTTGCACTAAAAAGTGGTGGTAACTATCTGATTGTCAAAATAAAGAAATAAGCACTGATTATCAATAACCGATGCTATAAATGGAAAATATGTTATATTATTTAATTAATCCCATCTGCTTTCGGTATTCAACTCTGTACTTTTGACAGCAATACCACGCACTCCAAATGAAAATATTAGGTTATTTTCAGCCTTAGACTCAATAGTTCTAAAAAGTAGTATTTATCAGTATTATGTGGTAATTTTTATGAATTGCAAATTTGATTTACTGCCAAGTTGTAAGCGAGTTATTTGTAATAGTTAATAAGCAATTCTTCAAATCTCTTTGCCGGATAATAATACTTTGTTTTGCCATCAATTTTATCTGATACAAGATACTCCTTATTAATTTTCCTGTTCAAATTTATTGTCTTTAGAATACCATCCTCAATAAAATCATATAAGCGATACCCATCTTCAAGGTATATGCTTTGAAAACGATTCATTGCAGAGATTATTTTTCGATCTGTAAGTTTAGCAAAGCACACTAATGGATGCTCCTCAAAGAATCGTTTCAACAGATTTGTCATCCTTTTATTATCAGAATATATATCTATTAGATACCTTGCAACCAATTCTCCCACAGATTCTAAGTCTGCTTTTTTTATATCCACAAGTACAACTGTTAATTTACTTGCAAAATGACAAATTTGGATACATTTGCGACGATCAAAATAAAATAATTTTGCTCCCCATTCCAGTAACCGATCTTTCTTTTCACAATTATATACATCTAAGACGATTTGCCGCATAATCGGATCTTGAAAATTTTCCGGCATTTTTATTCCATATCTATCCACTGTTTGTTTTGTTGCGTATATGATCATGCACCCAACTCCTACTTTTATTTTGGTAGTACTATATCTTTTTCTTTGCTTTTAAGGCATCATTATAAGCTATGCGTTTTATTCAAATCTTATTTTCACCCTCAACATAAAATTCTTCTCCGGTATCCAAACAAACAGCTGCTAATCGACCGTTTTTTAAGTTGCATCCACAATCAATCGCAATATGATTATTTTTTCTGTAAACATATCCAGGTCTTGGATTCCCTTTAATTTTCTGCGTTGGAGTGTGTCCTGTTACAAGATTCACATCGTCATAATACTGAACATCATATTTTGCTCTGCTCCAAACAAGTTCCTCTATTTCATAATCTTCCAAAGCTTTTTCCAGACTAAAATTGCCAAGGCCTCCATGAACCAGCAGAAAATTTTTACCGTTTACCGTCAATTCTTCATATAGCTGCAAATCGTTCAGAAAATCTAAAACCTCATATTTCATATCAAGATCCAGAGCACGAAATTCATTGAGCGTTGTCTTGCTTCCGTTGCATTGCCATATCACCAAATTGTTTAGCATTTTTTCATTTAACTGATCTATTGACATCTCAGTAATTTCTTTCATAAGAAAAGGCAAGCACTGTAAAGCCATATATTCATGGTTACCTGCCAGGCATATAGCATTTGGCATTTCCATGATTTTCATAAGTGCCTTAATGGGATGAGGTCCTCTGTCAAGTATATCCCCTAAAATATAAAGCGTATCAGTATCCTTTAATTTGATCTTATCAAGCAAGTCCAAGAACATCTTATATTGCCCGTGAATGTCTGAAATAACATATGTAGCCATAAAATTACCTCCAAAATATTAATTTTACTCGCATAATTTAAAATTCATACTTATACGTCTTAATTACTTTCAACTGTAGTTGCTCAGTTTGTTTTTAGCAATCTATTTACACATTCTATTATAAAACTTTTGTGATTTGCGAGGCCAACTTGAGTATAACAGTAATGTGTATCACTTTTGTATTTTACTCAAAATAAGCAATCAAGACAAATGTTACATTAAAGATTTTAAAATATGATTTCATTATAGCATAAAAACGTTTTAGTCACAACTTTGGAACTGAACTATACTGTGTTTTGTGTTTTAGATATATTATAGTTTAATTATTTATATTGTGTTAAAGGTCAATTTGTCTTATGATATTTAACCCAAAATTTTGTAAAGAATTAAATGATATTAAATGAAATAAAAAATTCTATTGCATTTTTTATGGTTAAATTGTATAATGGTATTTAAAATATGGAGTCATAAAATAAGCGAAATATATTTTGCATGGAGGTAGTTAATATGTTAAAAAGAGAAGAGTTTGAAGCAACAGAAACATTTGCGTATCATGCAGAACGGGATTTGGAAAAATCCATTATTGATTCTTTTTTTAATAAAAGTATAGTTGGGATTGATATTGAAGATATAGATGATAGTGATATTGAAAAATTTATGTCGGTATATCGAAAATATTGCAAGAAATTTTCGGATATCTTATCAAAAAACTTAATTGATACTTTAATTATGTGTGGATTTAAGTCAAAAAAGCCAGCCGGCTTTTCAAAAGATGAGTGTGCTGAATGTTTAGTAGAAACAGTAAATCAAATGCTTGAAGTAACAAAACCAGATAGAACAGAATTAAATAATTTAGGTGATAAAAGATTTGACAAATATTTTTCAAAACTAACAATGTCGAATGTTAAGCAGGCATGGTTATCCGGAGCATCTAAATATGTAAATCGCATTGATATATTCAAGATTTGCTTTGCTTTGGGTTTGAAATCAAAACATGATGAAAATTATATTGAAGGTGAACCTTGCTACGAGAATTTATTTAACAAAGTATTTAATCAGCGATATTGCTTAAAGCGTCCTGATGAAATGTGTTTTAGTTATTGTTTAAAGGTTGGAAAGAGCTATGGTGACGCTCTTGGTTTGTATGATGAATATCTTGAAAAAACCAATAGTGAATCTAACGCGTGTAATAATATTAAAACCGGAGATGATACACAAACGATGTTTAACGCATTGTCTGGTATAAAAAATGATGATAACTTTATGAAGTTTTTACTATTTTATTATAAAGATTTTTTAAATAATAATACATCAATTAAAAAATACTTAATCAGTGTTTTTAATTCATATGAAGTGGACGAAGATAAAAAAATATTATTTAAGAAAAATTATTCAAAATACGACGAGATGTATATAAAAACTGATTATAGAAATTATAATGTTAAAAAATTATATTTTGCCGATAATATAATGATAAATGATGAAAAAATAAAAGATTTTAGAGATTCTTTAAAAGAAATAGACTTTGATAATGACATTATTTCACAGAATTACATAGATGATTTTTATCTTATAAATCAAATTTTAGTAAAGCTTAATTTAAGAAAAAAGCAAAAGAATAAATGTATGGGTGAAATTGATGAGTGGGAAATTAAGAGGGATACTCATAATGAGACTTTAGAATATTATAATGATATGAGGAAACTGATAATTATCACTAATTTCTTAGATTATTTTGTTCAACAATCGGATAACAAGATACATTCACCGGCTCAAAAATCGGAGGAATTTATTTGCAATACAAATGATGCTCTTAAAAAATTTAATTTTAATTACTTATATCCCTATAATAGCTTTGATTTGTTCTTCTATTTATGTAGTTTGACGATTGACCCAGTGAGTACATATTATAGAGTTTTGAACTTTTATTATTCGATTATCTGAATATTGAGATTTATAAAATTAAATAATACTAATCATACTAAATTTAAAAATCTCCCGTTTTTTGCGGGAGATTTTATTTTTTGAAAAAATTCATTGTTTTTAGAAAAAGAAAAGCTTTCAATATGGTTTAATAGTCTTGTAAGGAGGTAATTAGGATACTTAAGGCAAAATATGCTTGCCAATAAAATTTAAGGAGGCAATAGTATGAATACATCTAATATCAATTTAGAATTGCAGGAAATATTGAAAAACTATGATGATGTCATTTTTGATACCTGTGCTATATTGAGTTCAGGATTTATTCCTCTACTCAAACGAAATGCTTTAAAAGTAGAACAAATGCATAAGCATCTGCTTTTGCATAGTGCAGTAATCAATGAATTAATCAGAATTTCAAGAACGCCCGAAAATGATAAGTACGAGTTGTCAAAGGAAACCCTTTACATTCTTAAGGCACTTGAAATGAAAAAAATTTTCAAATACATAGGCAATAACAGAAATCTGAAATTGGCGGATCAGCAATTTCTTGAATTTGTTATCAATTACAGATCACAAAATAAAATTCTTGTGATTACGCTTGATAATGATTTAATCAACGATATTTTGATGGAAAATGAGTTAGAATCATACTCGGGCAATACAATAACGGTAATGAAAATTACTGACGATGGATTTTTGAATGAAGTCAACAGTATGCCAAAAAACAGAAGAGCAGAATCACATGGTAAGGTGGATTATTTGAAAATGTTTAATCTTGACAATACCAACACCGATAACAACTAATAAAAGGAGTTTTTACTATGAAAAATACAATTACTTTATCCGAACTTGCAAACAAAAGGGAAATCTTTATTGATTATAGTGCAGTTTTTAATACACATTTTGTGAATATGATGATTGAACAGGCACGCCCATTACATAATGCTCAAAAACAGATTACTGTACACAGAAGCGTACTGAATGAACTTACAAAGCTTGCTGAAAATGGAAGCATTGGGGACAGTACAATTGCAAAGGAAAGAATCGCTCAGCTTAATGCTCTCAATTCTGCAGGAGTAGTTAATTATATCGGAAATTCACTTGAGCCTCGCTCTTCTAATCAGCAATACATTGAACTTATGGTTACTTACAGAAACAAAAAAGATTTAGCGTTTATTTCTGACAATGATGCATTTATCGCTGATATTGAATTGCAAAACAAAATTTCTTCGTTCCCGGGTAATCAAATAACTGTATTCAAATATGATGAAAACGGAAATCTTGTGGAAGATGCCTGTGAGACACTTGATGTCAATGAAAGTGATGATAAGATAAAATCTCCTGAAAGCGGTGACAAAGTAGATCGACTTATGAGTATGTTCGGCTTGAACTAAAAACTATTTAATTTTGAATTAGAGAGGGGGTGATATGCCTACTATTCTATATTTTAACAAAATAATTAAAATTTAAATTGAAATATTAGTGGATGTATTATATAATTTTATCAAAGGGGGATTTATTATGTATGTTTTACCCACGGAAAGACAGATTTTGCCTAATAATACAACAATAACTTTAAACGGTACCGAATATAAAATTCTTGACACAAAAGGCAGAGGTGCAAGCTGTGTTGTATATCTTGCAGAAAATTGTACAAATAAGCGTATTGTACTTATAAAAGAGCTTTATCCAATCAATCTTGGAATTTTTAGAGATAAAGAAAATAATCTGATAGTGCCAAACAGTTTTTGCGAACATTTTGAATTTTACAAGCATAAATTATGTGAGGCATATAAACTTCAACTTGAATTTCATAATAGTGATGAAACAGGCAACTATACCAGCGATGCGGAAACAATGGTTGAAGCATATTCAACACTCTATGTCATTATGAATAAGGTTGTTGGCTCATCATATGACAAGGTAGTTCCTGAAAATATCACTGATGTGCTTGAAGTCTGCAAATCAGTTGCAA
>OGNF01000671.1_pt1 | contig 35653 bp, 34 predicted proteins | sample 1573321 | NCBI WGS metagenome assembly OGNF01 (sample SAMEA2581911, study PRJEB24529) | metagenome | biome: Human gut stool | place: China | collected 2011 | reverse complement strand
TCCCAGAGTACAGTGAAAACTCTGGAAAGTGCATCTCAATTACCCTATCGACACACGTTGAGACGGTCGTCAAATTATCCCTAAAAAAAGATACACCTAAGATTGAGGTTACAATGGAGCCTGATGAAGAGAGCAACTACACACCAGAAGAAAAGGCTACTTATCAGAAGATTAAGGATTATGTGAAGAACAAGTATGATGTGAATGTTCATACTTCTCATATTGCACAGGTGAAGCGGATGTGTGGACTGGATATGGGCGAGAACTATAATAAGTCCAAGAAAGAGAATCCAGAGGTGAAGAAGTGTCCGCAGGAGAAGGTGGAGTATATTAAGGATGCGTTGAGGTTTTATGGACTGATAAATATGTAAAACAAAAACTATTCAAATGAAGAGGTTAAGGAACTAATGGTGAATGAAATTATACAATTGATGGAAAATGAGGCATTTTTTTCTTGGGCAGTAATATCAATTTTGGTATTGCTATTTATTGTTGCAGTCATTTTTATTGTTACAAGAATTATTCTGTATGAAAGAAGAAAAGTTGATGAAAATACTACAATGGAAGAAAGGGATGCGATAGTAAAGGAATATGTGAATCGACCTTATGAAATATCTCAGATGGTTTTTGAAATAATTATATGCAATACATGTATTATTGTAATAATGTATGTTTACTATTGGTTGGCAAAGAACTTACTATTTCTAGAAAAGTATTTGGGAATTATTATGCTTGTATTAATCATAATTGCAATATTGCTGAATGATTTTTTAGATGAAAAATTGAAACAAGATATGATTAAGGAAGAAGATAAAGGAAACATAAGACTGATAAGTAGTTGTAGTATAATTATGTTATTCTCGTTTCTTAAGATATATTTTAAGACGGCAGAATATGATGAATTCTTATTGTGCTATATAGGATTGGTTCTTGGAAGATTTATTTATTTTGATTCTACGCTTAAAGAATTTATTAGATGTGTAAAGAATTTGAAGTCGTATTTTATTCCGTTAATTATTGCATTTTTACTAACTGGAATTATTTCAGAAATAGGATTACATTTAGAGGTTATAACGACAAATAATCTTTTTATCAGCCTGATGATAAGTCATTTTGCAATTTTATTTTTTATTCATTTGACTAAGAAGATGATATATGATTTTATTTAGGGCTATAACTTAAAAGTAATGACACCGCTTCGCCCATGACGATAAATCAAGGTCTGAGGTGGTGTCATTTCTTATATTCATAAGTTGTCAGAGAAAAAGGTTGAAAGATAGGTAACGTAAATGTAATGTATACTTTGTTGGATAAAAGATAAGAGAAACAATAACTAAAAATTATCCGTAAGAGCCTAAGTAGCGGGAAATCCTGTTGCTTGGGCTTTTATTTATGTTATTGAAAAATGTAACATAATGTTACAGCCGCCAGTATAGGAAAAAATATATATAATTTTTTGAAGGCATCCACGTCTAAAATCATTAAAAATATTCTTAGTTCGGAACCCACCCCTCTGTATATGGGTATCAAAGGCATCAGGAAAAAATCTTGGTGTCTTTTTTATTTGACCTGAGCATGTCATAAAACTGCTTATATTTTATGCCCTGAAGTGGCAGGAAAGGAGGCACGTTACCATGAAGGATTTGTTATCAAAAATCTATGACTATGTGGTTAACTACGAGGATGACAGCATAAAGCTGGGGAGTAAATTCGATGTAGAAGTTAAGAAAGCCATAGAGCCATTGAAAGAATCCATGACAGCAGAAGAGCTGGAGCGTATTAAAGGAATCGTGTATTCGACAGCTTATACCGCAGAAAAGAATGGATTTTATCTGGGAATCCGCACAGCTCTCACTATGTTTGTGGAAGCAATGCTGTTACCAGATGACCCTGACAAGTCATAAAACTGTCAAATACGAGGAAAGGAGGCTGGTGTTATGCGTAAGCCGAATATGGTTGATGTAATCATTGCAGAAATTGTAGCGATTGTATTGGTATTGATTGTAAAAATAGCTGTGATGTAACAACATTAATAATTACAACTGAATATGGAGGTATCACAAAATGGATGCACTATTTATCTAAGCGGTCATTGTACTTGTATTTTTGTACAGATGGCTTAAAGACAACAAATAATTTTTTAAGAAAAGGAGATTCACACTATGATGAACAACAATTTAAACAACAACGGAACTAATAATAACAGCAACAACAATTCAAATGACGGAGGAAATTTTATTATGGCAAACAACACAATCAATTCATTGATGATTATGTTAGAAGAGTTTTTAAAAAAGTTATTGCTGCAGAAGAATTGAATTACAATGATATTCCGGAAGAAAAAGCATATGTAAGAAAATACTTTACTGATTTGGCAAAAATGTTTTATTCAGAATAATACTTTATAAAAAGTTAATTATCTTAATAAATAATTTATATTCACTTGATTATAAAAATACCATGTTATACAATATATTCACAGGTAAAATGAAAGTACAAAGGATAGAATGAGTAACCAATGAAAATAAGGGATAAATATGAAATAGTACATATTGTGGTAACAGTTGCTAAGCCAATCATCATTCTTTTTATTTTGGGATTTGTATATCTTTTTATCTTTCAGAAGTTTGATGTGGGTATACCGTGTTTTTTCTATAAAATAACCGGTTATAAGTGTCCAGGCTGTGGAATGACGCATGCTTTATCAGAGATATGGAATGGCAATTTCAGGAGTGCCTGGGAATACAACGCATTGAGCTTTACCGTTTTACCGATAGTATGCATATATTTACTTTACCGTTCAGTCAGAGAAGCTATGGGGAAAGGTGAAGGATTTTATATATGGGAATATATCTTATTAGCAGGACTTCTTATTATAGCACTGGCATATGGGTATGTTCGAAACAAAATATAGGAGGCGGAGAGAATGTATTGTAGAAAGTGTGGCAACAAATTGGAGGATGATGCACTGTTTTGTCCTGAGTGTGGTACGAAAGTAGATCGTGAGAGCATGGATCAGGATGTAAACAGTAATGCAGATGCTCCACATTATCAGAATGCAGCATCAGGTCAGAATAATATGGGGGCTGGAAATGCAACTGGCGACAACAATAATGAGAAGATTAACTGGAGAGAATATCTTACAATGGAGAATATTGAGAGATTTGCTCCAATAGCAGCACTGCTTCCCATAGGAATGGCGGTTGTTGTTTCTGTACTTGGCTTATTTCTTTTCAATACATTGGGAAGAATTGGTTTTGGATATGTTATATGTAAGATTCTCTTCTTCTTATTGAAGACATTGTTTATTTTAGCAGCAGCAGCAGCTACTGGTGGACTGGTCTATGTAGTAGTTAAGACAAAGAATATGACGAAAGTTAATTCATGGATTGCACCTGTTGCAACATTTGCAGCATTTATTTCCTGTCTGGGAATTGCTTTTGGATTGGGAGTTGTAGCATGGATTTTCGGAGTAGTATCTGTTGTATTTGGTCTGGAATTACTTGCAAGAATAGTGATTGCAGGGCAGCCGATGGATTCGCCTGTTAATCCCGGTGGCGCATTTAATACATATAAGCAGTACTATGATAATTATAAGGCAAAATATCCGACAACCAAGGATCTGGAAAAGGCAGGAATTGTTGATCCTGAAAATTCCAAATTTGATGGTGCTGGTATTGATTTGTTTGGTTACTCGATTCTGACAGCTCTTGTATGTACAGTGACTTGTGGAATTGCTGCACCATGGATGATATGTAAGATATACAAATGGAGACTTAGCCATACTGTTATTAATGGAAAGCGATTAACATTTACCGGTAGTGGCGGTTCTTTACTTGGACACTGGATTCTGTGGGAGATTCTTACAGTTATTACCTGTGGAATCTATGGCTTGTTCGTACATGTTGCGCTTAGAAAGTGGGAATTACAGCATACATATATTGATGGTGAGCCTATTGTTGCAAATGGAAATGAGTCCTATTTTGATGGCGGCAGTATGGCATATGTTGGATATAGTCTGTTAGGTGGATTATTACTGGCTGTAACATGTGGGCTGGCATATCCATGGGTAATGGCTATGATCCAGAAGTGGGATACCAAGCATCAGGTAATCAATAGAAGAAGACTTGAATTTAGTGGTTCAGGATTAGGATTTCTTGGTGAATATCTGATCATACTTATTTTTACAGTTATTACATGTGGTATATATGCACCATGGGGTACGGTACGTATGAACAAATATATCATTAGTCATACAGACTTCGTAAATGAATAAAAGTTTATTGTTTTTCCAAAAATTATCCTCTATAATAATAGAAATAAAGTGAATGAAAATAGATATCCTATGCATAGAGGACGGAAAAATGGCAGAATTGAAAGATAAAATTTTAATCGTGGATGATGAGATTGCCAGCAGGGATGAATTATCGACTATACTCAAGGATGAGTATGAAATTCTGGAAGCGGACACAGACGAAAGTGTGATGGAGACATTACAGGATAACGAGGGCAGGATTGCCCTTGTGATTATCAATCTGGAGATGCACAACCTGGATGGCAAAGGTCTGCTGGACCTTTTAAAGGGGAAAGGTCGTTTTGCCAACCCTGTAGTAATGATCATATCAGACCAGTCGGAAGAAGAGAAGCTCAATTGCTTGGAGAAGGGAGCTGCGGATTTCCTGCGCAGACCTTTTAATTCCAGGCTTGTGAAGCATCGTATTGACAGCATTCTTCGCTGGAAGAAGGTTACGATCAGCATGGATGCTTTGAAATACGATAATCTGACGGGATTGGATGGACGAGGGAAAGCCTGTAGTTCCCATTTCTGTGAATCTGTCACGCCGTGATTTTGAACAGGAAGATCTGGTGGAGGATATTTGCAGACTGATTGACCGCTATGAAATTCCTCATCGGTATATTCATATGGAAGTAACCGAGTCTGCCTATACAGAGAACCCTGAACAGGTAATCCGCAAGGTAACAGGACTTAGAAAAGCAGGATTTCAGATAGAAATGGATGACTTTGGAACAGGATATTCTTCCCTGAATATGCTTAGTGAGCTTCCGATTGATATTTTGAAACTGGATAAACGTATGGCACAGAAGAGGAATGTTCAGCAGAATCAGACGATTCTGAACTTTGTCTTCGGGTTGGCGCAGTGTATCGGGCTGATCACAGTGGCAGAGGGTGTTGAGAATGTTGCTATGGTCAATAAGCTCAGGGCGCTTGGATGTGATATGGTACAGGGCTATTATTATGCAAGGCCGCTTCCCGAACATGACTTTGAGCAGTATCTGAACGATAATTTCAACAGTACTGTTGCACCTGATAATAAGGAAAAGGGTCTGTTGAATACGGAAGATATCGCACAGGAAAGTAACGCCCGCATTCGTGCGGACCTTCGCCAAAAGACAGAGATTATTAAAATGATCGACCAGAATATGTCTGTTGGATTAAAGGGAAGCAAAGACGATGAAGAGTATTCTTTCAGCTTTGTTGGAGAAGGACTTCCCAAGATGTTTGGCTATACATATGACGAATTCATGGAAATGACACATGGAACAGCCAGCGGTATGGTATATCATGAGGATGAACCGCAGGCTCGTAGGGCGGTAGAAGATGATTTCGCACAGGGATTGCAGTATTCGGTAAAATACAGAGTAAAGCAAAAAGATGGTACTTTGAAATGGGTTCTCGATTCTGGACAGAAATATCTGGATGAGAATGGAGAGTATCAGATTAACAGCTTTATTACGGATATTGATGACATGCAGAAATTATTGGATCAAATGGAAACAGAACCGTAAATGATAAAATTTCTCAATAACACTTTTCGGAATGGAAATCTTATAAAAAACAGGTATAATATCAAGTTAAATGGTAGCTCTTATGGTGTTATGAGCAGCCGTTGACATAAGATGTTATGACAAGGTGTCAGGAGGAAAATACTATGTTAGATTTTAAGAAATTCAATGGAAAGCACACAGGAATTTTTGCAGCAGGTGTATTATTTGGAACTGCAGGTATTAAGATTTTATCCAGTAAGGATGCAAAGAAAGTCTATACACAGTGTACAGCAGCTGTTCTTCGTGCAAAGGAATGTGTTATGAAGGTAGCAACCAACATTCAGGAAAATGCAGAAGACATCTATGCAGAGGCACAGCAGATCAATGAAGACAGAGCTGCAAAAGAAGCAGAGTATGAAGATGCACAGGAAGAAGTAAAAGAAGCATCTGAAGAAGCAAATGGAGCAGAAGCAGAATAAAACGAGGCATAGAAAATGAGATTCAGAATTGTACATGAAATCAAGGGTCGTATGCGTATTCACGTAAGCCAGAAGCGAATGTCATACGAAGAAGCTGATACATTGCAGTACTATCTGGAGAGTCAGAGTTTTGTTTTGTCTGCCAAGGTATATGAGCGCAATCAGGACGTGGCGGTATGCTATGAAGGCAGCCGTCAGCAGTTGATTGCGCTTTTGCAACGTTTTCAGTATGAAGAGGTTCAAGTACCGGATACAGTGCTTGCACACTCCGGTAGAGAATTAAACAGAGAATATTGGGATAAACTGGTAGGACGTGTAGTTCGCCGAATGGCGAGTAAATGTTTCCTTCCCTACTCTGTCAGAACAGTAATTACTACGGTCAAATCCGTAAAATATATCTGGAAGGGCATATGCACACTTGCAAAAGGCAAGATTGAAGTGCCTGTTCTGGATGGTACAGCAATAGCTGTATCAGTATTCAGAGGAGATTTTGCAACAGCAAGTTCTGTCATGTTCCTTCTGGGAATTGGAGAGATACTTGAAGATTGGACTCATAAGAAGTCTGTAGGAGATCTGGCAAGAAGTATGTCTCTGAACGTCAGCAAAGTATGGCTGGTAACAGAAGAGGGCAGAGAGGTACTTGTAGATGCCAATACGATTACTGCAGGTGACAGAATTGTTGTACATATGGGCAATGTAATACCTTTTGACGGGAAGGTATCAGCAGGCGAAGGTGCTGTAAACCAGTCTTCCCTGACCGGAGAAGGATTACCTGTTATGAAAGCAGCCGGAGGATTTGTCTATGCAGGCACTGTCCTGGAGGAAGGCGAGCTTACTATTGAGGTAAAAGAGGTATCCGGTTCAACGAAATTTGAGAAGATCGTAACTATGATAGAGGAATCTGAGAAGCTCAAGTCCTCTGTAGAAGGCAAAGCGGCTCATGTAGCAGATAAGCTGGTTCCTTATACGTTGCTTGGAACAGGGCTGACTTACCTGATTACCCGCAATACGACGAAGGCACTGGCGGTATTGATGGTTGATTTCTCCTGCGCGTTAAAGCTGGCAATTCCGATTGCTGTTTTATCTGCAATCAGAGAAGCGAATGGTCATCATATTACAGTAAAAGGTGGCAAATTCCTGGAGAAAGTCGCACAGGCAGATACCATTGTCTTTGATAAGACAGGAACCCTTACTAAAGCACAGCCTACTGTTGTGGATGTAGTGTCCTTTAATGGACAGCCATCCGATGAACTGCTTCGTACAGCAGCTTGTCTGGAAGAACATTTCCCTCATTCCATGGCAAAGGCAGTAGTAAATGCAGCTTTGGAGAAAGGACTTACCCATGAAGAGAAACATTCCAAAGTAGAGTATATTGTGGCTCATGGAATTTCTTCTTCTGTAGATGACAGCAAGGTAGTGATCGGCAGCCATCATTTTGTATTTGAAGATGAGCAGTGTACGATTCCAGCCGGCATGCAGGAGCGTTTTGACCAGCTGCGTAATGACTGCTCTCATCTGTATATGGCGATTGATGGACAGCTGGCAGCAGTAATCTGTATTGAAGATCCATTAAGAGAAGAGGCAGCAGATGTAATCAGACAGCTTCGCAGTCTTGGACTTACCAAGCTTGTTATGATGACTGGTGACAGCGACAGGACTGCAAGAACCATTGCGGCCAAAGTAGGTGTAGACGAGTACTATTCAGAGGTACTTCCGGAAGACAAGGCAAGCTTTGTGGAGAAGGAAAAGGCTCAGGGAAGAAATGTTATCATGATCGGTGATGGAATCAATGATTCACCGGCATTATCTGCGGCAGATGTGGGAATTGCAGTCAGTGATGGCGCTGAAATTGCCAGAGAGATTGCTGACATTACGATTGGAGCAGATGATCTGTCAGAGATCGTAACACTGAAAGAGATCAGTAATGCACTGATGAAACGTATTCATGGCAATTATCGTAAGATTGTTGGTATCAATTCAGGACTGATCATACTTGGCGTACTGGGACTGATCCAGCCAACGACCTCCGCATTACTTCATAATACTTCCACTCTGGTTATCAGCCTGGGAAGCATGAAAAACCTGGTAGAAGAGAAGTAAACACAATAAGCAGATAACAGGTAAACTTGCTATCAAGTAAAGTATTGCTTACAAAATATATTGAAAAAAGACACAGACATCAAATCAAAAAATGATGTACTGTGTCTTTTTTTGTATGCTTCTAACCTAGCATGAGTATAGCACTTTTCTGGAAAATATATACATGGAAATATGAGAATGTTTCTCAATAAAAACAGTTGCCTTACATAAAGAGTTATGCTAATATAACTGTGGTTAGAATAATCTAACTCAAATGAATAAATCATGTGGACTCCTTGCATATACAGTTGAAACTACACACTTCAAGCTGGAAGAAGGACGCTTCACCTTCTAAAGGAGTCCAAATTAACATTGTACAGTTGGCATTTCAACTGTGAGAAAGGCATGGTGAATAGAAATGGACTATTTGCAGATTGAGAAAGTAATCGGTAGAGAGATATTGGATTCGAGAGGAAATCCTACTGTAGAGGCAGAAGTAACACTGGTAGATGGAACAGTTGGAAGAGGTACAGCACCTTCTGGCGCATCTACAGGTGAATTTGAAGCCCTGGAGCTTCGTGACGGAGATAAGTCAAGATATCTTGGCAAGGGTGTGACCAAAGCAGTAGAGAATATTAATACAGTTATATCAGATGCTATTACAGGAATGGATGCATCTGATATTTATGCCATTGATGCAGCAATGATCAAGGCTGATGGAACAAAGGATAAGTCCAGACTTGGTGCAAATGCGATTCTTGCAGTATCTATTGCAACAGCAAGAGCAGCATCTATATCTCTGGATATTCCTCTGTATCGTTTCCTTGGAGGAATTTCAGGCAACAGACTTCCTGTCCCAATGATGAATATTGTAAATGGCGGCTGCCATGCACTTTCATCAGGACTGGATGTACAGGAGTTCATGATTATGCCTGTAGGAGCTCCTTCTTTCAAGGAAGCTTTAAGATGGTGCGCAGAAGTATTCCATGCACTTGCTGCAATTTTAAAGTCCAGAGGACTTGCTACTTCAGTGGGTGATGAGGGTGGCTTTGCACCGGCTCTTAAATCTGACGAAGAAGCGATTGAAACAATCCTTGAGGCAGTTAAGAAGGCTGGCTATGAACCTGGACGTGATTTCAGAATCGCTATGGATGCTGCATCTTCTGAATGGAAGAGTGAAAAAGGCAAAGGCTATTATAAATTACCAAAGGCTGGCACAGAATATACTTCTGAAGAGCTGATTGAGCACTGGGCAAAGCTTTGCGGGAAATATCCTATTATTTCCATTGAAGACGGTCTGGATGAAGAAGACTGGGAAGGCTGGCAGAAGCTGACCAAGAGACTGGGAGACAAGGTTCAGCTGGTTGGTGATGACCTTTTTGTAACCAATACAGAGAGACTTTCCAAGGGAATTGAATTAGGAGCAGGTAATGCAATTCTGATCAAGCTTAATCAGATCGGTTCTGTATCTGAGACACTGGAAGCAATCAAAATGGCACACAAAGCAGGCTATACAGCGATCTCATCTCATCGTTCCGGTGAAACAGCAGATACAACTATTGCAGACCTGGCTGTAGCATTGAATACCTGCCAGATCAAGACTGGTGCACCTAGCCGTTCTGAACGTGTGGCTAAGTACAATCAGCTGCTCAGAATTGAAGAACAGCTTGGCGACAGCGCTGTATATCCGGGAATCAAGGCATTTAACGTAAAATAGTAACCAACCGGAAATGAAAGGAGAAAATGAAATGGATAAGATATATGTAGTATATTGGTCACAATCAGGTAATACACAGGCTATGGCAGAGGCAATTGGAAGAGGTATTACAGCAGCAGGTAAGGAAGCTGTTGTGCAGTTCGTATCAGAGGCATCCATTGATGACCTCAAGAACGCTTCTGTCTATGCACTGGGCTGCCCTGCAATGGGTGCAGAAGTACTGGAAGAGTGCGAGATGGAGCCATTTGTAAGCGATCTGGAAGGCTTCGTATCCGGTAAGAATATTGCTTTATTCGGTTCCTACGGATGGGGCGATGGACAGTGGATGCGTGACTGGGTAGAGCGTATGGAAGCTGCCGGAGCCAGGATTGTTGGCGGAGAAGGACTGATGAGCCATGAGACTCCGGATGACAGTGTCCTTGCAGAGTGCGAGAATCTGGGTAAACAGCTGGCTGGAATGTAAACAAGGTGGATTATGCTGGAAAAGGGACTGATTACATATTGTGCGCCAACACTGGCAGGATTGAAGAGTGCGAATCTGTTTAATTACAGAATCCAGACTTCCAGAAAGGAAATCCTGCGGGAAGTTTATGAGGTAAACCGCAAGCTGAATGCCAGAGGAGTCAGAATAGAACCGTTGTTATGGAAAGATACGTTCGTTCTTATTTATGTGTACAGACCTCGTCTTTTGACAAGGGATCTGCACAAAGAAGGTGTGGCACAGCTTCTTATGGAATATGGATATGAAGAATGCAACGTAGATTCCTGTCTGGTGCGGCTTCAGGACAGGCTGTCGCAGGAAGAGGGCTTCCCCCATGAAATAGGAGTATTCCTGGGCTATCCGCTGCAGGATGTGATCGGATTTATCAACCATAAAGGGCAGGACTGTAAATGCTGTGGCATATGGAAGGTCTATTGTGACGAGGATGAAGCAAGAAAGCAATTCTGTAGAATGGAGAGATGTACACAGGTCTATCAGCAGGTCTTTGCAAAAGGCAGAACGATTGAACAGATGACAGTAAATGTATCTTAATGAATAAGGAACAGCATCTTATGAGGGCATGTATTTTGATATGCACATAGGATGCTGTTTTTTGTTGAAGTGACTATAAGAATATGTTAAACTTATTACAGAAAAAAACTAATAATCGAATAATCAGCAGATTTTCCTGCTGAAGATGGGTAAATGATATGGAAGAGATTGGGAGAGAAAAATTATTGGACTTTACCCAGGCGGATATTCTGAAAGCAACAGAAGTTGGCACATGGCTCATTAGATTAGATCCTGAAAGCGGCAGGAATGAGATGTATGCTGATTCGACAATGTTACATATTCTGGATGCTCCGGCTGACCTGAGCCCACAGGAGTGTTATGAACACTGGTACAGCCGTATCGGCCAGGAATATTATGATTATGTGAATCAGTCTGTAGAGAATATGGTGAGAACCGGACGGATTGTACAGCTGCAGTATACATGGCATCATCCGGCAATGGGAGAAGTAAGAGTCAGATGTACGGGAGTACGCAGGGTGAACGGCAATGACGGTATGATCTGCATTGTTGGGTACCATAGGCTTGTGGATAATATGGATGAGACCAGTTTTCTACAGGAGGAGCTTTCCTGCATGGAGATGGAGAATCAGCGTATCCGTGATTTTTATCATGCCAGTCTGTCGGAAGCATTTGCGTATGCAGAACTGGATCTGGAGAAGGGACAGCTCCAGGCAGCAGGTGGTCTCTGGGCAGAGTGCCCATCAAGGTTTAAAGGGAAGGCGAGAGCGTTCTTACAGTATCTGGTAGAATGCCAACACCAGTATTCGCCGGCACCTAATGCCAGACATATGTTTATAACCTGTGAGAATGTTGATGAAATGTATCAGAAGATGCTGCACACAGAACGGGGAGTTATCAGGTATGTATACAAAAGGCTTGTCATCCGGGACTGGCGCTGGGTACAGCTTATCATATATACATTTAAAGAAAAATATACCCACAATATGTATGCCCTTTTGTATCTGAAAGATATAGATGCAGAGAAGAAGCAGCAGGAGGCTGCACAGATGGATCCTTTAACGGGGGTTTATAACCGGAAAGCCTTTGAAGATAAGGTAATGCAGCATATGTCAGACCACAGGATAGGATGTCAGGGTGCAGTTGTCCTGCTGGATGTGGATAATTTCAAATCAGTCAATGACCAGTACGGGCATCTGGCAGGGGATGATGTACTGAAACATATGGCACGATGCATGAAGAATGTATTTTCTGATATCGGGACAGTGGGACGATTTGGCGGGGATGAATTTTTCATATTGATTGAAGCTGATTATGATAGACCACAGATTAATCAGTATATGGACCGTTTTATTGATAATTTTACCCACTGGGCGACCATCCCGATAAGCTGTAGTGCGGGAATCGCCTTTATCAGAGATGGGGCGCCTTCCTACCAGAAAATATTAAGCCTTGCAGATGAGGCACTCTACAGAAGTAAACAGAATGGTAAGAACCAGTACAATTATGCAGAAGAGAAATCATAAAAAGAAATCATAAAATAAGAATAAGCCATTTTGTCATATAAGTGACAGGAGGGCTTATTCTATGCAGGAAGATTAACGTTTACAGATGCGGTCAATGTCTGCAAGCAGTGCGTTGACGTGTTCTTCTTTGGTAGCCCAGCTGGTACATACACGGACTGCACTATGCTGTGCATCTGTCTTGCACCAGAAGCTGAAGGCGTATTTTTCACTGAAAGCAGCCAGTTCTTCATCAGTCAGAATCGGATACTGCTGGTTCGTTATAGAATCATACAGAAGGGATACGTGATGGCTTTCAAAGGCATGACGGATATCCATAGCCAGTTTATCCGCATGAAGTGCGATCTTCTCATAGAGATCATCTGTGAAAAGTACTTCATATTGAATACCAAGCAGTCTGCCTTTTGCCAGCATGGCGCCATGCTGTTTGATGAAATAGCGGAAGTCTTTTTTCAAAGCTGGATTTGTGATAACGACTGCCTCACCGAACATGGCGCCTACCTTTGTGCCACCGATGTAAAAGACATCAGCAAGTGTGGCAAGGTCGGGAAGCATAACGTCATTTCCCTCAGCCATCAGACCATATCCGCAGCGCGCACCGTCAACGAACAGGTATAACCCTGCCCTGCGGCATACGTCGCTGATTTCCTGAAGCTCTTTTCTGGAATATAAGGTACCATTCTCTGTAGGCTGGGAGATGTATACCATACCCGGCTGTACCATATGCTCGAAACTGCCATCGTGAATGTGTGTCTCCCATGCTTCGCTGATCTGGGCAGCTGTAATCTTACCGTCTTCGGAGGGGAGAGGAAGCACCTTGTGTCCGTAGCTTTCGATAGCGCCTGTTTCGTGAACATTAATATGTCCGGTTACTGCGGAGAGAACACCCTGATAAGGTCTTAATCCTGCGGCAATGATAGTGGCATTGGTCTGTGTACCGCCTACCAGAAAATGTACATCCACATCTTCTCTATGGCATGCCTTTTTAATCAGTTCTCTTGCGTGTTCACAGTGTGTATCTACACCATAACCGGGAGTCTGTTCTTCGTTGGTCTTAATCAGTGCATCCAGAATTGCGGGATGCATGCCTTCTGCATAATCACATTCAAATCGTATCATCGTATTTTTCCTTCTTCTTGTAGTCTTTTTATACGTTCTCTTTTATAATGCCTTTCAGCACTTCTGCGGATTTCTTTAATTCGCGCAGTTCGGATTCGCTCAGCTCGATAGGAACTACAGTTTCGATACCATTGGCATCTACAACTGCGGGAATACTCAGTACTACATCGTCTAGTCCATACTGACCGGTCATTAGGCTGGATACCGGGAGAATAGATTGTTCATTACGAACGATTGCAGCACAGATTCTTACGACTGCCATAGCGATACCGTAGTAGGTAGCATGTTTTCTTGCAATAATTTCGTAGGCACTGTTCTTGACACTCTCAAATATCTTCTTCATGGATTCCTCATGATTGAAATGTCCACGTAATTCGCAGAAGTCATTGATGGGCAGTCCACCGACTCTTGCATTACTCCAGGCAGCAAGTTCGCTGTCTCCATGTTCGCCGATGATAAAAGCATGGACACTTCGGCTGTCTACACCCAGGTGCTCGCCCAGTTCATATTTGAAACGCCCGGTATCCAGAACAGTACCGGAACCGATTACACGATTGGCAGGATAACCTGATTCTTTCAGGGCGATATAAGTCAGAATATCTACAGGATTGGACACGATAAGCAGGATGCCGCCAAAATCACGTTTCTTAATTTCACCAATGATGGATTTCATGATTCCTGCGTTCTTCCTGATCAGATCCAGTCTGGTCTCATCCGGCTTCTGATTGGCACCGGCGGTAATGACGATGATGGCTGCATCAGAGATATCATCATAACTTCCGGCATATATTTTCATGGGACTGGCAAAAGACATACCATGGCTGATATCCATAGCCTCGCCTTCAGCACGGTTCTGATCTGCATCAATAAGAACCATTTCCGAGAATAATCCGCTTTGCATCAATGCAAAAGCAGAGGAAGAGCCTACAAAGCCGCAACCGATCATTACTACTTTTCTACTGTTTATTATCATAACTCAAACTCCTTTCTTATGGAACCTGTTTATTGGATAATTGCAAATATCTTGTTTACATGTTCAGTATATGATAAATAAAAAGAATAGTCTAGTTATTTTTTTAACAATCTTGTTCTTTTTTTTGCACATGAAAAAGACTTGACTTATGCAATTAGACTGTGTACAATACAAAAGAAAACATTGCGCACAATCTAATTTGAGACGACTTAATCAAAGCCGCCCAAAATTAGAATAAAGAACGATGAAGTGCACACACTATAATGAAAGGTATGGTGACTAATATGGTACACAAAATTGAACAGAATAATATGCAGGATGCCCTGAAGGCTAAGGTAGCAGTAGTGGATTTCTCCGCAACCTGGTGCGGACCCTGCAAGATGCTGGCTCCGATCATGGAAGAGCTTTCTGAGGAAATGGCAGGACAGGTAGAATTCTATAATGCAGATACAGATGAGAATATGGATCTTGCACTTGCGAATAAAGTAACAAGTATCCCTGCACTTTTCCTGTTACGTGATGGACAGATCGTAGACAGAATGATTGGATTCCAGTCCAAGCAGGCGCTTAAAAACTGGATCGGAGGCACACAGTAATGGAATCAGAGTATGATGCTCTGAAACTGGGCAATCAGCTGTGTTTTCCTCTATATGCATGTGCCAAGGAAATAGTCAGGCGCTATAAGCCTTATCTGGATGAGATAGATCTGACTTATACACAATATATAGCTATGATGGTGCTGTGGGAACATAAGCATATTAATGTAAAAGACATGGGAAATTACCTGTATCTGGATTCAGGTACTCTGACGCCGGTTTTAAAGAAGCTGGAGCAGAAGGGGTATCTGACCAGACAACGGGATAAGGATGATGAAAGGGTTCTGAATGTAACCATTACGCAACAGGGTGAAGCATTAAAGGAACAGGCGGTACAGATACCGCATAAAATGCAGGGCTGTGTTGCCATGGACCCGGAAGATGCGAAAACTTTATACAGGATATTGCACAAAATATTAGAAGCTGCTGTTTAACAAAAAACGGCAGCTTCTTTTTATGTAAACTTATCCACAATAAAAAGGCACGATCATGAAAAAATAGTGAAAATCGCTTGTTATTTCATATAAATTCATGTAGAATGGTATAAAAGTGGTGAAAAGTGGATGGAAGTGGAACAAAGTGGGAAATAGATATCCACATTTTACTGCAAAACAGAAGAAAAGAAGATTCTGTTTGTGTTGAAGGCGGTGATTGCTATGTTCATGGGTGAATACAATCATACGATAGATACGAAAGGCAGGCTTATCATTCCTTCCAAATTCAGAGAAGCACTTGGCGATGGATTTGTGGTAACGAAGGGATTGGACGGCTGCCTGTTTGTGTATGATAATGCCGAGTGGACAGCTTTTGAGGAGAAGCTCAAAGCATTGCCTATGACGAACAAGGAATCCCGTAAATTTGTACGTTTCTTTCTGGCAGGAGCAGCAGAAGTGGAAGTGGACAAGCAGGGACGAATCCTGATACCCGCTGTACTCAGAGAATTTGCCGGATTGGATAAGGATGTAGTGCTGGTGGGCGTAGCCAGCAGAATTGAAATCTGGAGCAAAGAGAAGTGGGAAGATGCTTCTGAATATGATGACATGGAAGATATTGCAGAGCATATGTCAGAATTGGGACTTACATTATAAAAGGGGGAGCGTACACAATGGAATTTAAACATAAGTCAGTTCTACTGGATGAAACAATAGAGGCACTGAATATAAAACCGGATGGAATATATCTGGACGGTACATTAGGTGGTGGCGGACATTCTTATGAGATATGCCGCAGACTGGGCGATGGGGGCAGACTCATCGGTATCGATCAGGATGAGGCAGCGATAGAGGCAGCGGGTAAGAGACTTGCGGAGTTTGGAGATAAGGTTACGATTATCCGTAATAATTACCGCAATGCCAGAGAGGCACTGGCACAGATAGGAGTAGACAAGGTAGACGGTATTGTTCTTGACCTTGGTGTATCTTCTTATCAGTTGGATACAGTAGAGAGAGGCTTCACCTATAAATATGATACACCGCTGGACATGCGTATGGATCAGCGTCAGAAGCTGACTGCAAGAGACATCGTAAATACCTATTCAGAGCAGGAGCTGTATCATATTATCAGGGATTATGGAGAAGATCAGTTTGCCAAGAATATAGCCAAGCATATTGTACAGGCGAGAGCGGACAAGCCTATTGAGACTACCTATGAACTTAATGACATCATTAAGGCAGCGATTCCAGCCAAGATGAGAGCAACAGGCGGACATCCGTCCAAACGTACTTTTCAGGCGATTCGTATTGAATGTAATCATGAGCTTGATGTATTGAAAGATTCTCTGGATGACATGATAGACATGTTAAATCACCAGGGAAGACTGTGCATCATCACATTTCATTCACTGGAAGACAGAATTGTTAAGAATGTATACAGGCAGAAAGAGAATCCATGTACCTGTCCACCGGAATTCCCGGTGTGTGTATGTGGTAAGACACCTTATGGTAAAGCAACACCCAGAAAACCGATTCTGCCAAGTGCAGAAGAGATGGAAGAGAATTCCAGGTCAAAGAGTGCCAAACTCAGGGTATTTGAACGTATTTAAGCCAATATATAGAAAGGCATGGTAATTGATAATATGAGGAGTGCAGGTTCGTCACATGCATCACGTACGAACAGACAAAGATATCAGAGCACAACAAGACAAGTTTATATAGATGGAAATACAGCAAGGAAGCTTCAGCCGCTTCCACAGCAAAGAACAAGAACAACACATCAGGGAACACGGCATAACCAAAAAAGGAGAATGAAAGTTTCTCCTATGAATCTGGGCTATATTTCATTTATGATAGCTTCTGTTCTGGTAGTCTGTGTCGTACTGATGGGCTATATTAATTTACAATCAGACATTACAAACAGAGTTACACATATTTCCAAGATGGAAAGTGAGCTCAATAATCTGAAGCTTGCAAATGATGAGACATATACGAAGATCATGAGCAATGTGGATTTGGATGAGATAAAGAGAATCGCAATTGGTGAGTTAGGCATGAAATATGCCAAAGAGGGACAGGTTATCACTTATTCAGGAGAAGGCAGCGATTACGTTAGACAATACGGCGATATTCCAGAGTAAAGACAGGTGGTAGCATGGCGAATAAGAATAGAAGACGCTATAAAAAGGGGAAGACATTTAAGAAAATACTTAGGGAAAAGCTGGGAGTCATGATTATTATCATACTGCTGGCTTTTGGTGGTTTATGCGTAAGACTGGTATATATTACCAGAGATAATCAGGAGAGTTATCAGAAGAAGATCCTTACCCAGCAGAGGTATGATTCAGTGACACTGCCTTTTAAACGGGGAACCATTACAGACAGGAATGGGACAATCCTTGCAGTCAGCGAGAAAGTATATAATGTTGTGCTAGACTGTAAAGTCATGCTGGATGATGAGAGGAGTAAAGAACCAACGCTGGGTGCTTTGGCAGAATGTTTTGGGCTGAATCGTTCAGATCTGGATGCCTATGTGGAGAACAATCCCAATTCCCAGTATTATGTATTGAAGAAAAGATTGACTTATGATGAAATCAGTCCTTTCCTGGATAAAGAGAAGGAAGTGGCAGCAGAGGCAGCTGAATTTAACAAGACAGCGGACAGTGATAACCAGAAGGGGGTCATCAATGGAGTATGGTTTGAAGAGGAGTACACAAGAGGATATCCCAACAATTCACTGGCGTGTGATGTGATCGGATTTACAGGAACAGATAATAATGGTACTTACGGTCTGGAAGAATATTATAATGATGAATTGAATGGTACGAATGGACGTGAGTATGGTTATCTCAATGATGATGCTACGCTGGAGAGAACCACGATAGCAGCAGTAGACGGTCATTCCCTGGTATCTACGGTTGATGCAAATATTCAGGCGATTGCAGAAAAATACATCCTGCAGTTCAATGAAGAATACAGGGATGCAGCCAGAGAAGGAGCAGGCTCCTACAATACAGGCTGTATCATCATGAATCCCAACAATGGTGAGATTCTTGCCATGGCAAGTTATCCTAACTTTGACCTGAACAATCCCAAGGATCTGTCAGCGTACTATACGGAAGAGCAGATTAAGGAGATGCAGGACAACAACACATATTATGATACATTGAATCAGCTGTGGCGTAATTTCTGTATTTCAGATACCTATGAGCCTGGTTCTACGGCGAAGACAATTACGATTGCAACAGGTCTGGAGACTGGTAAGATCACAGGTAATGAGACGTATCAGTGTGCGGGTGGTCTACAGGTAGCGGATCACTATATCAGATGTAATGTGCGTAGTGGACATGGTACTCTGGATGTCAGTGGTGCGCTGGAGCAGTCATGTAACGTAGCACTTATGGAAATGGGCGAAGCCATTGGCGTAAAGACCATGATCAAATACGAGAATATCTTCAATCTGGGATTGAAGACGAATATCGACCTTGCCGGCGAAGCAAGAACAGCTTCCCTTGTATACAATGAGAGTACCATGGGAGAATCAGAGCTTGCAACATCATCATTCGGACAGGGCTTTAATGTAACAATGATTGAAATGGCAGCAGCTTTTTCATCTATTGTAAATGGCGGATATTACTATGAGCCTCATGTGGTAAGCAAGATTACCAATTCTACAGGAGATACAGTGAGAAATATTGAGCCACGGGTACTCAAACAGACTATTTCGGAGACAACTTCAGCGCAGATGCGCCAGTATCTGTATGCGGCGGTTGCAGAAGGAACCGGTAAATCTGCCAGACCGGCAGGATATGCTATCGGCGGCAAGACCGGTACTGCAGAGAAAGTACCCCGTGACCATAAACATTATGTGGTATCCTTTATCGGATGTGCACCGGCGGATGATCCACAGATTGTAATATATGTAGTAGTAGATGAACCGAACGCGGAAGGTCAGGGTCAGGCACATGCTACATTTGCCACAGGAATTGTCAAGAATATTCTGTCAGAGGTTCTTCCTTATATGCATATAGGAATGACAGAAGAAATGACAATTGCAGAGCAGGCAGAAGTGGATGCCATGCTGACTAATTCGATTCAGACTCCATCCACTACAACAGGTGATGGCACTACATCGGGAGATGATACCGCAGCAGGTGATGATACCGCAACGGGTGATGATGCCACAACAGAAGGCAATGCTGCTGCAGGAGACGATACTGCGCAGAACCAGGACGGACAGGACAATGCGGGTTCTTCTACTTATGTGGTAGATCCCAATACAGGGGAATTGATTGATCCTGCTACCGGACAACCGGCAGAGATGGATTATGGCATAGAAGGGGATGATACCTCACAGGATACACAGGATTCTGACACGGCTGTCACAAATCAGTAACCATACTTTAGCGTACATAACCCCATAGGAGAGATAATAAAATTATAATAATCACTTTTATGGGGTTTTTACATGGCTAGAAATAAAACCATACAGAAGAAAAAGACATTTATATTATGTATCCTGACGATTCTGGCGTTATGCCTGTTAATGGTGAGACTTGGATTCCTTATGTTGTTCTGTTCAGCACATTATACGAAGCTGGCAGATATGCTCCATGAGAGGGAAAGGGATATCAAGGCTGCCAGAGGCAGAATCATAGACAGCACCGGAAGTATTCTTGCAGATAACAGAACGGTATGTACCATATCCGTGATACACAGTCAGATAGAGGATGCAGAAACGGTCATTGAAGTATTGAGCCGGGAATTAGGACTTTCGCAGGAATATGTCAGGAAGCGGGTAGAGAAATATTCAGCCAGAGAGAAGATAAAGAGCAATGTCGATAAGGAGATTGGGGATAAGATCAGGAATCTTGACATGGCAGGTGTTAAGGTGGATGAAGATTACAAAAGATACTACCCTTACGGAGAACTGGCATCCAAGGTACTGGGTTTTACAGGAGCAGATAATCAGGGCATAGTCGGGCTTGAAGTAAAATATGAGAAATATCTGACGGGACAGAATGGGCAGATTCTGACACTTACCGATGCAAAAGGCATTGAACTGGATGGCATGGGAGAGAAACGCAAGGAGCCTATAGCAGGCAGTGACCTGTATGTGAGCCTGGATGTCAATATCCAGAAATATGCCACACAGCTTGCCAGACAGGCATATGAGACGAAACAGGCGCAAGGGGTGTCAATCATTGTCATGAATGTACGCAATGGAGAGATTCTGGCAATGACAGATGTACCGGAGTTCGATTTGAATGAGCCATATACATTGATTCCTGAAATGACTGCACAGACAGGGGATGGACCATTATCTTCGGAACAGAAGCAGGAGCTTCTGAATGCAATGTGGAGAAATGGATGCATCAATGATACCTATGAACCTGGCTCTACCTTTAAGATTATTACAGCGGCAGCAGGATTAGAAGCCGGAGTGGTAACTTTGGAAGACAGGTTCAGTTGTTCAGGAGCTATTATTGTAGATGACAGAAGAATCCGCTGCCACAAGGCGGGAGGTCATGGAGCAGAGTCCTTTACAGATGCGGTGAAGAACTCCTGCAATCCGGTGTTCATTACAGTGGGATTGCGGCTGGGACCGCAGCGCTATTATGATTATTTTACGAAATTCTGCATGAAGCAAAAGACAGGAATAGATCTGCCGGGGGAAGCGGCTACTATTATGCATCAACTGGATAAAATAGGAGAGGTTGAGCTTGCTACGATATCTTTTGGACAGTCGTTTCAGATTACACCGGTGCGGCTCATGGCTACAGTAGCGGGCATTATCAATGGTGGAGACGTAGTAACACCGCATTTTGGTGTGAAAGCTGTGAATGAAGCCAATGGAACGATAGAAGAATTCCAGTATCCGGTCACTTCAGGGATTGTATCACAGGATACCACTGAGAAGATGAGGTATGTATTGGAACAGGTGGTAGAGAGTGGAGGAGGAAAGAATGGATATGTGGAAGGTTATCGTGTGGGTGGCAAGACTGCTACCAGCCAGACGCTGCCCAGAGGCACAGGAAGGTATATAGCGTCTTTTCTTGGATTTGCACCGGCAGATGATCCACAGGTCATGGCAATTGCAATTATCAATACGCCACAGGGTACTTACTATGGAGGACAGATTGCAGCACCTGTGATACGTCAACTTTTTGAAAATATTCTTCCGTATTTAGAGGAAAAGGGTTATACTGAATCCTGTAATGACAGACAATGAAATGAGGAGGCACATTATGATAGATTTAACAGGTAAAAGCGTCTTGGTAGTAGGCGCAGGCATCAGTGGAATTGGTTCGGCAACACTTCTGGAAGAGAAGGGTGCACTTCCAATCCTGTACGATGGCAATGAGAAATTAACAGAAGAAACTGTACGCGAGAAATTATCGGAGGGAAGTCACGCAGAGATTGTACTTGGAGCGTTCCCAAAGGAGCTTGCGCAGCGTATTTCACTGGCTGTATTAAGTCCCGGAGTACCCACAGATCTGGATTATGTTCTGTATCTTAAAGAGCAGAAGATTCCTGTATGGGGCGAGATAGAGCTGGCATACAATTATGGAAAAGGCAGAGTCATTGCCATTACCGGAACCAATGGTAAGACAACAACTACTTCTCTGGTAGGGCAGATTATGCAGGAATACCATGAGAATGTCTATATAGTAGGTAATATTGGTAATCCATACACACAGGCAGCACCATTGATGGATGAGGATACCGTATCTGTAGCAGAGATATCAAGCTTCCAGCTGGAGACGATTGAATATTTCCATCCACAGGTATCTGCAATCCTGAATATTACCCCGGATCATCTGAACAGACATCATACCATGGAGAATTATATTGCAGCCAAAGAAGCAATTACAATGAACCAGACGAAGGATGATTACTGTATTCTGAATTATGAGAATGCATATACCAGAGAATTTGGCGAGAAGAGATGTCCGGCGACTGTTGTTTTTTTCTCATCGGCAAGAAGACTGGATAATGGACTTTTCTATGAAGGAGAGGACATCTATCTTGCAAGAAACGGTGAAGCACAGAGACTATTAAATGTGAAGACGGATATGAATCTTGTCGGTGTCTGCAATATTGAGAATGTTATGGCGGCGATTGGAATTGCAACCAGTGCAGGCGTACCAATGGAGAATATTTTAAGTACTATAAAACGATTCAAGGCTGTAGAACACAGAATTGAATATGTAGCAACCAAGAACGGTGTTGTATATTACAATGATTCCAAGGGTACGAATCCTGATGCAGCAATCCAGGGTATCAAGGCAATGGATCGTCCTACCGTACTGATCGGTGGAGGCTATGATAAAGGCAGCGAGTATGATGAGTGGATCGAGAGCTTTGATGGTAAAGTAAAGAAGCTCGTACTGCTTGGACAGACCAGAGAGAAAATTGCAGAATGTGCAAGAAAACATAATTTCCAGGATATCTGTTTTGCAGATACATTTGAGGAAGCAATGGATATCTGTGTAAAAGAGGCAAAACCGGGGGATGCAGTATTATTATCTCCTGCATGTGCAAGCTGGGGAATGTTCCCTAACTACGAAGTGCGTGGCAAAATGTTCAAGGAATATGTAAATAAACTTGGGGAGTGATAGGGTGGCTCAATCAAAGAAAAAGAAGAGAAAAGAAGGGCACAGCCTGGACTATGTACTGCTGACCGTAGTATTGTTCCTTGTAGGTTTTGGATTGCTGATGATCTATTCAACCAGTTCCTATGAGGCAAGTGTGGATTATGGAGATGCGGCTTATTATCTGAAGAAGCAGCTCTTTTCCACGATTCTGGGATTTATTGTGCTGGCTTTTATCTCCAGAGTTCCATATCAGGTCTGGAAGAGATTTGATATGGTCGCCCTGGTTGGTTCCATTGTTTTGATCCTTCTGGTATTGACGCCTCTTGGTGTAACCAGAAACGGTGCTACGAGATGGCTGGATTTAAAGATAGGTCTGACCTTGCAGCCTGCGGAGGTTGCCAAATTGGGTATCATTATCTACCTGGCGAGTATTATCACGAAGCTGGGCAGGAGTCTGAGAACCTTTAAGGGATTTATGATTTTTATTATCCCGCCTACTTTTGTTGCCGGGCTGATCTATGTGATCACGGATAACCTGAGTTCAGCGATTATCATTATGGGAATTGCGGTTGCCATGCTTTTTGTGGCAATACCTGATTATAAGTACTTTATTATCGCAGCTGTAGCTGTTCTTGCATTGGCAGGAGCAGTTGTGGTCTTTGCATCAGGTAATGATGTAACTGCATTCCGACTGGTGCGTATCAAGGCATGGCTTGACCCTGAATCCTACAGTACAGACAGGGCATTCCAGACCCTGCAGGCATTGTATGCCATTGGCTCCGGCGGTATCTGGGGTAAGGGGCTGGGACAGAGTATGCAGAAGAGAGGCTTCCTGCCGGAATCCCAGAATGATATGATTTTCTCTATTATCTGTGAGGAACTGGGGCTTTTTGGGGCGCTGGCAGTAATCCTGCTGTTTGTGGTACTGATCTGGTGCTGTATGGTTATTGCCAATAATACCATGGATCAGTTCGGTTCCCTGTTGGCGGTAGGAGTTATGGCACACTATGCAATTCAGGTTATTCTGAATATCGCCGTTGTAACCAATACAATACCAAATACAGGTATTACATTACCGTTTATCAGTTATGGTGGTTCGTCCACACTGTTTCTTCTGGCAGAGATTGCAATTGTACTGAATGTCAGTAAAAGTGCCAAGGCATAAGTTGTATCATTGGACAGCTGTACTACATATAATAAAATAAGTTATGCAGCTGTATGGTGGGACTATGGTGGTATCTTCTAATATTCCAATTCAGATAAAAGGTGGGAATCCACTACAGGGGAGGGTGAGGATACAGGGCAGTAAGAATGCATCCCTTCCCATTCTGGCAGCCACGTTGTTGATTGCAGGACAATGCACATTGGATAATTGTCCACAGATCACGGATGTAGTGTACATGCAGAAGCTGTTGGAACATACAGGATGCCAGGTAAAGAGGACAGACCACCGTATGACAGTGAATGCAGAGCATGTAAGAGAACACCGGCTGCCGGGAGAATATGTAGGCAGAATGCGTTCATCAGTGATTCTTATGGGCGCACTGCTTGGAAGAGTCGGTCAGGTAGGGATTGATTACCCCGGAGGCTGTGTTATTGGTGAACGTCCTATAGATCTTCATCTGATGGCACTGGAGAAGCTGGGGGCACAGATTACGACAGAGGGTAATTATATTTATGCCAGAACCAGTGGATTGCGGGGAGCCAGAATTACATTTCCCATATACAGTGTAGGCGCTACACAGAATGCATTGCTTGCCGCAGTAACCGCGCGTGGTACTACCATATTGGAGCATGCATCCAGAGAGCCTGAGATTACAGCACTGTGCGAATTTCTCAATGCAGCAGGTGCACAGATAGATGGAATTGGCACGGATACACTCACCATTGATGGGGTGGATGCCTTACACGAAGTGGAATACCGCATGATTTCAGACAGAATTGTGGCGGGGACATATCTTTTTGCCACGATGGCTGCCGGAGGACGGATCATACTGGAAGATGCACCTGTATCCCATATGGAATCCGTGCTGCAGGTGCTGGAGCAGATGGGGGCCTCAATCATTACATGCACAGACCGGCATACGATGCTGTTACAGGCACCGGAAGAGGCGAAGAATCTACCTCTGGTTGAGACAGCGGTATATCCCGGATTCCCTACTGATCTGCAGTCGCCTCTGATGGCAGCCGCCTGTGTAGCAAGAGGCAGACTGATACTGCGTGAACGTATCTTCTCTGGGAGATTTAAAATCATCGAAGAATTGTGCCGGATGGGGGCAAGAATCATTCAGACACAGGACTGCGCGGTGATTGAAGGCGGACGTCTGCTGGAAGGACGCAATGTCATAGCCAGGGAGCTGCGTGGAGGTGCGGCGCTTTTGATTGCAGGATTGGCAGCAGATGGAATTACCACTGTAAGTGATACCATATACATACGGCGGGGATATGAGAATATTACAGGAGATTTGAGGAATCTTGGGGCTGTGATCGGCGAAGTAACCACAATAAGCAGATAACGGGTGGAAGCGTTTTTGCACATGGGGTTCTGAATAGTTATAAATAAGAATGATAAGGAAAGGAAGGGCGATGACCATGAAACAGACAGCGGATATGGAATATATACCACATCTGCAATTAAAGATACGTCTGATCACCGGGCTTGGTATTGTAACATTACTGCTTTCTATCGTCCTTTTCCTGTCCTATCACTATGCAGTGCGTCAGGTGATTGTGGAGGGTAATAAGCATTACTCGGCACAGGAGATACAGGCAATGGTACTCAAGGGGCATTTTGGGGACAACTCCCTTTACCTGTCCCTGAAATACAAGAATAAGGAGATCAAGGGAATCCCTTTCATTGATACCATGGATGTCATTATTGTATCTAATGATACGATAAAGATCAGCGTATATGAGAAAGCGCTGGCGGGATATGTGGAGTATCTGGGAAGATATATGTATTTTGATAATGACGGTATGGTGGTAGAGGCTGCCAAAGTACCCACACAGGGCATTCCACAGGTTACAGGTCTTACATTTGACCATATTGTCCTGTACGAGAAGCTGCCTATAGAGAATGATCAGATTTTCCAAAATATACTGACGATTACCAAGCTCCTGAATAAGTATGATGTTATCTGTGACAAGATACAGTTCGATGCTTCCTACAATGTGACACTGGGGTATGATAAGGTAAAAGTCAATATAGGTAAACTGGAGAACCTTGATGAGAAACTGATGCAGCTTCCTTATATATTACCATCACTGAAGGGTGAGAGTGGTACTCTGGATCTGCAGAATTACACCCAGGAGAGCAGAAGTGTTTCCTTTGAAAGAGATTAAAGGCATAAAATTAACATAATTAATTGAAAGAATAGAAAAAAATGTTGATTATTTGCCCAAAAAATTATATGATAAATTAGATATGTATTATGTGACTGAAAGAGCATAAATAGTTGCATGGAGTAAGAATTGTGAAGGAGGAAGAATTGTGAAGGAAGAAGGTTTGAATCTCACGATTCATGATAAAGATGAAGCAGGTCCTGTAGCAAGAATTATTGTTATAGGTGTTGGTGGCGGCGGAAATAACGCAGTCAACCGAATGATAGATGAAAATATTACTGGTGTTGAATTTATTGGAGTAAATACAGATAAACAGGCATTACAGCGTTGTAAGGCTCCTAAGCTGTTACAGATCGGCGAGAAGCTGACCAAGGGACTTGGAGCAGGCGGTGTACCTGAGAAGGGCGAGAAGGCTGCTGAAGAGAGTTCAGAAGAGATTCAGGAAGCAATCAAGGGTGCAGACATGGTATTCGTTACCTGTGGTATGGGTGGCGGAACCGGTACAGGAGCAGCTCCTGTAGTAGCGTCCATTGCTAAGTCCATGGATATTCTGACGATTGGTGTTGTAACCAAGCCTTTCCGTTTCGAAGCCAAGAAGCGTATGACCAACGCACTCAGTGGTATCGAGAAGCTGAAAGAGCATGTAGATACACTGATCGTCATTCCAAACGAGAAGCTCCTTGAGATCGTGGACAGAAGGACAGGCATGGAAGAGGGCTTGAAGAAGGCAGATGAAGTATTACAGCAGGCTGTACAGGGTATCACAGACCTGATCAATGTACCTTCCCTTATCAACCTGGACTTCGCAGATGTGCAGACAGTCATGAAGGACAAGGGTATTGCACATATTGGTATTGGACATGGCAAGGGCGAGAACAAGGCTGCTGATGCAATTAAGATGGCAGTAGAATCACCGCTGCTTGAGACAACCATCAAGGGCGCAACAGATATTATCCTGAATGTTACCGGTGATGTCAGCTTATATGATGCCAATGAAGCGTCTACATACATCGAAGAACTTACAGGTGATGATGTGAACGTTATCTTTGGTGCTACAGAGAACAAGGATATGCAGGACAGCTGTACAATTACCGTAATTGCTACTGGCTTAGAGCAGAATGCAGCGAACTCTCCATTCAACAAGTTAAACAATATAGGCAGCGGCTTTTCAGTGAAGCCTGCAGCCACGATTACCAAGACCAAACCGGTTACACCGGGAGTCAATGTAATTCCTTCACAGAATCCGGGTACAGTACCTACCAGACCTTTCCCTGGTATTCAGAGACCTTCAGAATTAAGAAGCAATGTTGAGGAGAAATCCCTTGATATTCCAAGCTTCCTGAAAAAAGGAACAACACAGCAATAAGTGAACGCAGCCAATGGCTGCGTTTTTTGTCGATAAATAAACCTTCTTTTAACCCTTGCTTTGACAAAATAAGCAGGGGCTTTTTAGTATACTTAGTTCGTTCAGCGAGGAAGAGAGGTGGTTGAGGATTTATGTATTATATCTGGATGTATACTTTCTGGAAAATGTGCTGTTAAACCTGGTCCTGCTGATATTCACATTGATTCTTACAGGCAGACGTATTCGCTTCATAAGACTTCTGAGTGCATCACTGATTGGGGGAGCGATGGCGATTCTGCCGATCATATTACGGCTTCGTTACGGTATCGTATATATTTTGCTGATTTTGCTGACAGGATTGCTTGTGGTTACAATTGCATCGGGAATCAGGAGTATGTCTGAACAATGGACGGCAATGATGTATTTCTATGTAATGTCTTTTGTATGGAATAGATTATTTACGGGATTGGAACGAATACTGGGGACGAAGTATACTCTGTGCGCTGCCATTGTAACAGCGATTATGGGAACTGTGTCGGGTTATCTGTATGACAGAAAACGGATTGTGAAAAAACAGACAATCTATGATGTAGAAGTGGCACAACAGGGTAGAAAGCTGACTTTAAAAGCGCTGCTGGATACAGGAAACGGATTGAGAGAGCCAATCAGTGGCAGACCGGTATCTATTATCGAAAGGGATGCCTACGACAACTTATGTCATCAGACGATACAGGAACGATACAGAGTGATTCCGTATCACAGCATAGGAAAAGAACATGGGATATTGCAGGGGACAGAGGTAGATGAATTGATCATCTGGAGAGAAAATGAGCCGTATGTGCAGAAGAAAGCAGTCATTGCATTGTATGAAGGAAAGCTCTCAGGGAATGGAAGCTATCAGATGATACTGCATACAGGTCTGCTATAAGAACAGGAGAGAACGAACAGGAGGAAATGATAAATGATTTTGAAGGTATATTTACCCGGACGTATGAAACTTTGCCTGGGCAGAAAGGATGCCGGCGTATTGGGTAGCAGGCAGGAGATCCATTATATAGGAGGAAGTGAGATTCTGCCGCCACCGCTGGAGAGCGTGGAAGAGAGTGAAGCAATCAATGACCTGGATACAGAGGCTGCTGAAGAGGCAAGGTCGATCCTGATAGAGCATAATCTGCGGCTTGTGGTGTATATTGCCAAGAAATTTGATAATACAGGGGTCGGGGTAGAAGACTTGATATCAATCGGAACGATAGGACTGATCAAATCAATCAATACCTTTAACCGTGATAAGAACATTAAGCTGGCAACTTATGCTTCACGCTGCATCGAAAATGAAATTCTTATGTATCTGAGACGTAATAACAAAACGAAAATGGAGGTGTCCATTGACGAACCTCTTAATGTGGACTGGGATGGAAATGAGCTGCTGCTGTCAGATATCCTGGGAACAGATGAAGATGTTATTTACAAGGATCTGGAGACAGAGGTAGAACGTAAACTGCTGCGTAAGGCAGTGGCAAAGCTGGGGGAACGGGAGAGAACAATCATTCAGCTCAGATTCGGGCTGGGAAGCCCATATGGGCGTGAGATGACCCAGAAGGAAGTGGCTGACTATCTTGGAATATCACAGTCGTACATATCCAGACTGGAGAAGAAGATCATGAAGCGTCTCAAGAAAGAGATGGTAAAAGAATAAGGGTAACATAGTCTGAGGGATTGCCGGATTTCACTGGTATTTACATATGTCTGGAGACAGGCATGGAAATAGGAGGAGAAATCATGGCAATCAGTAAAGTAGAAATATGTGGGGTAAATACGTCAAAACTTCCGGTGCTCAATAACGAAGAGAAAGAAGCATTGTTTGCCAGAATAGAGCAGGGAGATAAAGAAGCCAGAGAGACTTATATCAGAGGCAATCTGCGGCTTGTATTAAGCGTGATCAAGCGTTTCTCACAGTCTAATGAGAATGTAGACGATCTGTTTCAGATAGGCTGCATAGGACTGATCAAGGCTATTGATAATTTTAATCCCAGCCTGGAGGTAAAATTTTCCACATACGCAGTCCCAATGATCATGGGGGAGATCAGAAGATTCCTAAGGGACAATAACGCAATACGTGTCAGCAGGTCATTGAAGGATACTGCGTATAAAGCCATATATGCAAGGGAGAACCTGACAAGACTACATTCCAAAGAGCCTACAATTGTTGAAATCGCGGCAGAAATCGGCATACCCAAGGAAGACATTGTGTATGCACTGGATGCAATTCAGAATCCGATGAGCCTGTATGAACCTGTGTATACAGAAGGGGGAGACACCCTGTATGTGATGGACCAGATCAGTGACAAGAAGAGCCGTGAAGAGAACTGGGTAGAGAATATATCCCTTAGTGAAGCTATGAAGAGATTAAATGAGAGAGAGAATGAAATTATAACGCTGCGATTTTTTGAGGGAAAGACCCAGATGGAAGTTGCTGAATCCATAGGCATATCACAGGCACAGGTATCCAGACTTGAGAAAAATGCTCTGACAATTATGAGGAAATATTTGATGTAGCAGAAAATATAATCTATTGACTTGCAATTAAAAACAATTTACAATAGACATATGTAGTCAAGTCATGTACGGATATGCAGAAGGATAAAAAATTGTATCAAATATGCTTATTTATAAGCATATTTGATACAATTTATATGGCGAAGTAACCACATAAGCAAAAGTAAAGCATCAAAGATGCGATTTTGCGCATGGGGTTCTGAATAGTTACGATTTTGGAAAATACTAAACAGGAGATCCCTATGAAGATATATGCATCCAGGGTAAAAGACATAGAAGAGAAAGAGTATGAGGATATTTTCTCTATGTTAGACAGCAGTAGAAGGGATAAAATACATAGAATGAAGAACAATGCAGAACGCAACAGGAGCATCATGGCAGGGCTTCTGCTGCGTTATGCCTTTTTGGGAGAAGGATATACCACACAGGATTGGAAGAAAGTACAGATAGAACAGGGAAAATATGGAAAGCCCATATTAAAGGGATATGTTGGGCTGCATTATTCTCTTTCACATTCGGGAGACTGGGTTCTATGTGGCATGGACAGTGAACCGATAGGGGTAGACATACAACAGATGCGTCCGTACCGTATGGAGCTTGCTGCAAGATTTTATCATGAAAATGAGTATCAGCGCCTGTGTGCGATTACAGATGAAGAAGACAGATGCAGCCAGTTCTATCAGATGTGGGCAGCGAAGGAAAGCTATGCGAAGCTGACCGGCAGAGGAATCGGCGGTGGGATTGACAGATATGTGACAGAAGAAAATTATGGGCGGATAACTGACCGGGAGACGTTGGTATCTGCTTTTATGAAGATATATCATACCATTTCAAATCATATAGTGAGCGTAAGTTCATATCAGGATGAATTTACGCAGCAGATTATGATGATAACAGATAACGAATTGCGGAACATGGAGTAGTACAACCCGCAGAACCGGGAACAGGTGAAGAAAGGCAGGGTAAATACGGTAAGATGGAGAATGGGAAAAATATCATTAAAAAGGGCGAGGTAATATTTGCACAGGGGGATACGGTAAGCCACATAGGAATCGTGCTGGCAGGAAAAGTGCTGATGCAGAACGAATGGATGAGACTGGTGAGAAATCAGGGTTCTTTTATTGCATTAAATGACTGGAACCGGGATACCTATGGGGCTTCCTATACAACACTGGAAGATTCGGTTATCTACATGCTTTCCGTATCCGGCGAGGAGACTTTGCATAATGTGATTACCAAGAGTGATGATTACAGGGCAATCATGGTATCTTCGCAATTCCATTATATAACAGACATGGCGCACCTCCGTGAGGATCTGCACATGCGTGCCAGCCGTTTATATGAGTTTGCCAAAAGAAGCTATCAGGGGTATAAAAATCTGTGCATGGCAATCGGAGTATCCCCTCTTATCATTGAAGAACTGGATGAGCTGGAAGAGTGTGAATACCAGATGGAAATTAATGAAGACCGACTGGGCTATTATGCAGAGGCAGCAGGGATTCCTTTAAATGTCCAGAAAGCATACTATTCTTATAGCGAAGAGATGGTAAATTTCATTGTGCTGGAGATTGCGGCTGTAGTAGACGGCTTTAAAGAAGATTGCATTACACTGATTAAATATATACATAATCTTCTTTCTTATATAGTGGGAAGAAAGGACCATAATCTGTTTGATTATGCCTGTGCACAAGGCCGTGAAATGAGAAGAAAAGGCGATGTCCCAAAGGAAATGCAGGGATTGCTGGAAGAGATTCTTGGGGAAGTTAGTTTCCAATATCAGGAGCTTGGCAGGCATATGGACATACCTGATTGGGATCTGAAGGCTAAGAAAGCAATCATAGGAGAGATTATCTCCAAGGAAATGACCGAGACAGAACAGAAGTCAAAAGAAGAAAAAGAGGCAATGATCCGCAGATCTGTACTTTCATTGAAGAATTCTCTGGAACAGGTTGTCCAGTATGCAGCATATGATGAACAGAAGATAGAAGTATTGCGTGCAAATATGGATTATCTGGTGAAAGCACCGGATAGACTGTCTGTAGAAGATGATGTGAAGAAAGCCAAGAAAACGATCACGCCAATGGTATTTGAGTTATATCTTGCGTGCTTTAGAAAGGTATGTGAAGGTCTGATTGTGCCTCCTAAGGCAGTAGAGTTGTTCCTGAACTTTGGAATGCTGGATGAACGGCTGCTGGAACAGGAGCATCTGGAATTTCTGTGTGGAATTGAAGAAGAGGAAGACGAAGGTCCGTGCCATGTATTTACGCTGTGTGAGTGGCTCAAGGCAATTCACGATGGACAAAGAGAACCTTCCAAGAGTGAATTTGACGAAGATTATATTGAAAACCTGCGCTCCTTGAAGAAACAAGGTGAGATTACAGAACAGCAGCAGAAGGCTCTGACCAATAACATGGACAAGCGTGTGGAATACGAAGTCATGAATATGATGAAGAGTAATATGCGTGTGCTATATGGACAACCAACAGCATACATGCCTGTCTTGTATAAAGAAGCAATATATGGTTATCTGGATAAGATTCTGGTGACTAAGAAGAGAATTAATGAAAGCGTGCAGAATCTCATGAAGATTGATTATTCTGTCTTCTACAGAGAAGTACTGTATTCCAATGTAGAACTGAAGATTAATCATGAGTCCTGCATGAAGAATGTATATCCTGATGTAATCCTGTTCCCGTTATCCGGTGTCAATGCATCTATGTGGCAGGAAGTAGGAGGCAAGAATAAGGCTACTCCGGGAAGATTTGTTTTCCCGATACTTTCCAACACCAATATAGATGATATGATGGTGAAAATGTTCGGAAGATTCCGTTGGGAGCTGTGCAGATGTATACAGGGTATGCAGTGGAATGATATTAAGGTTAAATCACTGACCTCAGAATATATGGATTATATCCAGTTCTACCGTAAGAACAGGGACCTGTCTGATGAGGCACGTGAGAAGGTGAAGATGCAGATTCAGAAGGGACGTAACAATTCCCGTGAAATATTCCTGATTGATTATGAAGCGTGGGTAAAGAGTGAGTCCAATGGTTCCATGAAGATGAATAAAGTAGCAAGAGAGATTCTGGCTACCTATTGTCCTTTTGAGAAGACCCTGCGTCAGAAGCTGGAAACACAGAGACCTTATGAAGCTGCCATGGCACGTTTTGGAAGAAATTCCATGAAGAAGAAACAGGAATTTGAATTGCGTATCAAGGCAATCCAGAGAGAGACCCCGGATGTACCGCAGGAGATTCTCGATACGTATCATTTCTACGCAGATTTATAAAATCAGTAATTATTAAGAACCCCATGCGCAAAACCGCATCTTCAATGCTTTCCTTTTGTGCATGGGGTTACTTTGTCATATATATTGAGTCAGAATAGTTACAAAATAACTAAATGAACGGATTAACCGACTGACTGTGATTCGGAAGCTTCCTGGCTGGATTCAGATTCAGAATGCTCAGATGAAGCCGCATCACCCTGCTCCTGTGATTCGGGAAGTAGGATTGTTACTTTCTCAATACGATTCTGGATAACTTCTGTAGCTGTCAGGATAATGCCATCTTCTGTAGTAACTGTTTCACCCTGAGAAGGGAAGCGGTCCAGAAGTCCGATGATAATACCACCAATAGAATCAAAATCCTCAGAATCAAAGGAAGTACCAATAGCATCATTGATATCAGATAATTTCATGCTTGCATCTACCAGATAGGTATGGTCATCTACCTGCTGGATCAATTCATCCTCATCCTCATCATATTCATCACGAATCTCACCAACAATTTCTTCCAGCAGGTCTTCGAGAGTGATCATGCCGACTGTTGCACCATATTCATTCAGGACAAGTGCAACATTTGCTGTGATATTCCGCATTTCCAACAGAAGATCTGCAGTTTTCTTATATTCATATGTATAATAGGCTTCTCTCATGATATCACGTATCTTGAACATACGCTTATTGGACACCAGAAGAAAATCCTTTACATTAATGATACCAATAATATTATCGCTGTCATCTTCATAGACAGGAATACGTGTGTACATGGATTCCTTGAACAAAGTCAGCAGTTCGTTATAGCTTGCTTCCACATCAATGGTAGTCATATCAATTCGTGGAATCATGATATCCTTGGCAACAGAATCGCTGAAATCGAACACATTGTAGATCAGCTTCTTCTCTTCCTGTTCGATGACACCATCTTCATGGCTGACATCCACATAGGTCTTCAACTCTGTTTCTGTCATCATGGCACGTTTGGATGAATCTATATGTAACAGCTTCAGAAGAAATCCGGAGAGCTTATCTATAATGAAAATAATCGGAGTGAGTACCTGCATCAGAAAGTAGATTGGACTTGAATAAGCAAGGGCAAGATTCTCATTATTGTACATAGCCCAGGTCTTTGGGACAATCTCGCCAAAGAGCAGGATCAGCAATGTCAGGACACCTGTTGCAATACCAACAGCAGCGTTGCCCCAGATGCGGATAACGAGAGAAGTCATCAGGGAAGATGCACTGATATTTACAATGTTATTGCCAATCAGTATTGCACTGATCAATTTGCTTTTTTTGTCCAGAATCTTTTGTAATGTTAAGACTTTTTTCGTGGGATTCTCCTCTGCCATGGAACGGACCTTCACGAGACTCAGCGTTGTCAATGCTGTTTCGGCAGAAGAAAAGAATGCAGAAAGCATGATTAGAACTACAAGAATACAAAGTTGTATGACACCAGCGGTATCCAAAATAATAACCTCCTTATGGTTAAAAAATAAAATATAGTTTCTTCTGCAAATATCAGGATTACGGTTCTGAATAGATGCAGTATACGCATAGATTATATCAGTATTGAATTGTAAATACAATAAAGAAACTATAAAATATCAGGGGGTACATCATGAAATATGAAAGAATACTGGCGCTGTTAAAATGTCTGCTGGGGGCTTATGTGATAACGGGACTGCTGCTTTTGCTTACAGCTGGGTTGCTCTATAAGTGTAATTTGAGTGAAAAGGTAATAGATATTGCGATTATTGCAATCTATGTCATTTCCTCACTTCTGGCGGGATTATTCTATTCCAAGGGAGCAAAA
>OGNF01000661.1_pt1 | contig 36015 bp, 29 predicted proteins | sample 1573321 | NCBI WGS metagenome assembly OGNF01 (sample SAMEA2581911, study PRJEB24529) | metagenome | biome: Human gut stool | place: China | collected 2011 | reverse complement strand
TCTCGCAGCTGCACCTCATCTTCGGCCTTTTGTCTCAGTCGCATAGCCCGCTATGTTCCTTCGCCTGCAAGACCGAATATGAGGCACATCTGCGCCCCCTGCATTAACATTTTTTGTGGGATGGGGTCTTAATGCTCAAAATTACGAATTTTTTGGTAATTTTGCAGAATAATTAGGATCATAAAACACAGACACAAGTGCAGAAAAACGATTATATCTTCGGTATCAGGGCTGTGATGGAGGCCATTGAGGCCGGCAAGAGCATCGACAAGGTGATGGTGAGAAGAGACCTCGGCGGCGACCTCGCAAAGGAGTTGCTTACGCTGATTCGCGAGCGTGAGATTCCGATGCAGCGCGTGCCGCAGGACCGTCTCAACCGCATCACGATGAAGAATCATCAGGGAGTGATAGCGCAGGTGTCGCCGGTGACATATCAACGTCTGGAGAATGTGCTTCCGATGCTATATGACGATGGGAAGGTCCCTTTCATTGTGGTGCTTGACGGAATCACGGACACGCGCAATTTCGGAGCCATAGCCCGCACAGCGGAATGTGCCGGAGTGGATGCCGTGGTGATACCGGAGCGCAACAGTGCGAGCGTGACATCAGACGCCGTGAAGACGAGCGCGGGGGCGCTGTTCCATCTGCCGGTGTGCCGTGAGCGGAGTGTGGCCGACGCCATAAGGACGCTCCGCGAGAACGGCGTAATGGTGGTAGGAGCCACAGAGAAAGGCTCGGTGCCATATACCGACATCGACATGACCGTACCCGTGGCCATAGTGATGGGCAGCGAGGACACCGGTCTTGAAGAGGATGTAATCAGGAGTTGCGACCGCCTTGCCGCCATTCCGATGAGAGGAAGAATCGGCTCTCTCAATGTGTCGGTGGCCGCCGGAGTGCTGATTTATGAAACGGTGCGCCAGCGGGGCAACGAGGATTAATCCGCTCCTCTCCATAATAAAGATAAATTATTCGCCTCAGATTTGCAGGATTGAGGCGAAAAAGGTAATTTTGCAGATGAAAGACGCCATCCGGCAGCGGGCGGCGCGCTTTCCTAATGTTAAATAAAGGGGTGCTTGAGAGCATCCGACACCATAGAAACAGTAAAGATGATAAACCGCGTACTGATCCGCATAAAGGTGATTCAGATATTGTATTCATTTCTCTTGGTGGAAAAACAATTCACTCTTGAGAGCAATCCGTCTGCGCCGACAAAGGAAAAGAGGTTTGCCTATGCGCTCTATCTTGATTTCCTCGTGCTTATCGTAAAGATATCAAGGCGAGTGGAGCGCAGGAAGGGTGAATACCCGCTGGCTGAGACACGGTTTGTGTCGCGTATCCTGATCGACGACATTCTCAAGAGCCGACTTCAGAAATATGATTTGGATCCGTTTCCTTTTGAGCGCCTCGTAGGGCCTCTCGCCGAGAGTGTGGAGGAGTCGGGAGTATACCGCAATTATCTCCGCGACCTCGACAAGGGAATAGCCGCAGCGGATGAGAATGTATGGCGCGAGTTGCTCAGACTCGTGATTTTCCCTGACACGAGGCTTACATCTGCGATAGAAGAGCGGGAAATGTATACGCTCAAGGGAATGGAGCGTGCCCAGGATATGCTGCTCCGCACGCTTGTGAATTTTCTTGCCTCGCAGGATAATGTCGACGAGGTGGTGGAATCGCTCGAGGAGAGCCTCGACCAAGCCCGCGAGCTTTATTTCCGCCTGCTCCTGCTTGTGATGGAACTTACCCAGATGCAGGACCGCGTGCTCGATGATAACCGTCATAAATTCCTCGCCACGGATGAGGACCGCAACCCCAACATGCGATTTGTGGACAACCGGGTGGCACATGCCATCGCCGAAGACCCCAGGGTGCAGGCATTCCTCAAGGAGAGCAAGAGGAAATACAAGCAGGAGATATGCTGGCTCCGCGATCAGCCCCTCCTGATGCACAAGTTGCTTAAGTCGATCACGTCGTCCGAAATATATCGTGAATATATGGAGGCACCCGAGTGCACCCGCACCGACGATGGTGAACTCTGGCGCGACCTTATGAAGAAGGTGATTCTTGAAAACGAGGATTTTCTTGAGACGCTCGAGGAGATGTCGGTGTTCTGGAACGATGACCTTGAAATCATGTCGACCTTTGTGCTCAAGACGCTGCGCAGATATGAGAACGAGGATTGTGAAGACGCCATAATGAATAAATATAAGGACGCGGAGGATGAGGCTTTCGGTCAGCAACTGATGCGTGCCGTATATAAAAACAAGGAGACCTACCGTCGCTATATCGACGAGGTCCTGACCAACGGCAATTGGGATGCGGAGCGTCTGGCGTTTATGGATGTTGTGATTCTGGAGACTGCTCTGGCGGAAATCATGAATTTTCCGAAGATCCCACTAACAGTGAGCATCAACGAATATATCGAGATTGCCAAAAGCTACAGCACTGCGCGCAGCGGATCTTTCGTGAACGGCATCCTTGGAGCCGTGACCAACAAACTGCGTTCCGAAAGAATCCTTTTAGGGAAATAATCGGGGCGGCTCTACAAAATCCGATACCGATTGACCGATAAACCGAAACAAACTCAAAACAGAAATAATTTCAACTGAAAGATATGAATCAGCTAAATTTCATTTTGGCCCAGCAGGCAGGCGGAAGCGGCTTGAGCGGCATGCTAATGATCGTGGCAATGATTGCGATTTTTTATTTCGTGATGATTCGCCCTCAGAACAAGAAACAGAAAGAGATCAAGCGTCAGCGCGAAGCCATGCAGAGCGGCGACAAAGTGGTGACAGCCGGTGGCATCCACGGCCGTATCAAAGAGATCAAGAACGACACCACAATCCTGCTCACAGTGGCCGATGGCGTCACAATTGAGGTGGACAAGGCTTCGGTGTATCCCCTCGTGGAGGCAGCCCCGAAGGCAGCAAAGAAGTGAAATGAGTAAGAAAATCGAGTCGATTAAGAATAAGTGGCGTTCTGTAAAGAAGTCGTCACGATTTCATAACGCCTTGATTTTTCTTATTTTTGTGATAATCGCCACCATCTTTTGGTTCATTCTTGCGCTCAACGACAGCGTCTCGGAGACATTCCATGTGAAGATGACGCTGGAGAATGTGCCAGACTCGGTGACATTCATAAATGATCCTCCGGGCGAGATTCATGTCACAGTGCGCGACAAGGGCACTAATCTTCTTCGTTCGGGGATTATGAAGCAGCCATCCGTGCGTTTCAACTTCCGCGACTATTCCGACCAGGGGGTGTTCCGGCTCTCCCGCAACGATATCAATTCCGCTCTCAAGAGCACATTCGGCAATAGCGTGCAGATAATGTCGACCTCGCTCGATTCGCTCCGCCTCAGCTATACAGTAGGCCGCGGCAAGCGTGTGCCGGTGCTGGTGGAGGCGGATGTCACGGCGGCCTCCGGCTATATCATAGCATCGCTTCCTGAATCAGTGCAGCATGGAGTGATGATATTCTCCGTGGGCAACGAGACCGACACCATCAACCGGGTATATACCCAGCGAGTGACGCGCCATAATCTCTCCCAGACCACATATGTGGATGTGGCTCTGCGGCCAATCCCCGGAGTTAAGGCGAAACCTTCGAAAGTGAGGGTGAAGATTCCGGTTGAACCCCTTGTAAAAAAAGAGGGAATGGCGGTGATTGAGACTGTCAATGTGCCTGAAGGCATAAATCTGCTCCTCTTCCCCAACACGGTTCCGGTGTCGTGCTATGTGCCGATGAGCCAGTTTAGCGAAAAGGATCTTCCCATCAAGGTATTTGTGGATTATAATGAAACGCTTCAGCACAATGGCAACCGCCTTGCAGTGCATCCAGGTTCATATCCATCATATGCCATGAATGTGGAATTGGGCAAGGACAGCGTGGAATATACCCTGATGAAGCAATGACACGCGTGATAGGAATCTGCGGAGGGATCGGCAGCGGGAAAAGCGTGGTTTCACGCGCATTGAGATGCATGGGACATCCTGTGTATGACTGCGACATCCGCGCCCGCGACATCATGGATGCCTCGGAATCGCTAAAGAGAGATATTGCCAGTTGTCTCGGCCCGGAATGCGTGCATGATGACGGAAGTCTTGACCGGAAGGCGATTGCCCGGCGTGTTTTTGCTGATAATGAGGCTTTGCAATGGCTCAATATCAGGGTTCACGCACTGGTCCGGGCCGACATCCTCGACTGGATTGAGGAACTTGAGCATCGCGGCATAAAACTTGCATTTGTGGAATCCGCCATAATCGCATCAAGTTGTGTGGCTGAATTATGCGAGGAATTATGGCTTGTGGATGCTCCTGAAGAAGTGCGTATCAAGCGGGCTGCTATACGTGACAACGCTTCTCCCGATCAGATCCGCATGCGAATCAAGGCTCAGGAACGGGAAATGGATCTGATAAGCCATTACAATTCCCGGAGGATTGTGAACGACGGGGAAACGCCGCTTATTCCTCAGATTCAAGTCTGATGGATAAGAGGAACTGAATGAATTTGAATATACTTAAAAAGAACACATATGCTTAGAGAAATAATTTCCATCACCGGAAAACCGGGCCTTTTCAAGATTCTTTCACAGGGAAAGGGCACACTGATTGTAGAGGAACTTGGCAGCGGCCGTCGCTTCCCGGCTCACGCCCGCGACAAAGTGGTGTCGCTCGGCGACATCGCAATGTATACCGAAGCCGGCGATACCCCCCTTGGAGAAATCCTCGACAAGGTATATGCAAAGCAGGAAGGCAAGCAGATAGACATCAAGGCACTGCAGGAATCGAAAGGCTGGAAAGAGGCTTTCGGGGCAATCGTGGAGGACTTCGACCGCGACCGCGTGCACGATAGCGATATCAAGAAACTCTTCACCTGGTATAATATTCTTTCCAGCAACGGCTTCACAAAATTCACCGAAGAAAAAGAGGAAGACACCGAAACTCCGGAAGAGAAAGCCTGATAAAACCCCTTTCACGCAATTTTATCGATGAATTTCTTGTTAAATCATCCTTAAAATTTGTAAAGAAGGTTTAAAGGGACTAAATTTGCACTTAGAAGAGACAAGAGTGCAAATGAAGCTGATACATAATGGATAGAGAAGATGTTGTCAGGACATGGTCCGGACAGCATCTTCTTGCTTTATATGCATAAAGCGCCAATTGGTGAGGGCTATTTGCAAACATGCTGTTCACTTCAATATAAACGAATATAACTAACCTAAAATAAATCGATATGAAGAGATTAATTCTTCTCGCCGCAACGACGGCAGCCGCCTTCAGCATAGAGGCAAGGGCGGATGTGACTTGTCGTGGACAGGTTGTTGACGACCTCGGCGAGCCGTTGACCGGCGCCGTAGTGACGGTGGCAGGCACAAACATCGGCGTAAATACCGATATTGACGGATATTTCACCATCAAGGTGCCTGACAAGACAAAGAAACTTAAGATCACCTATGTGGGCTATTATCCCGAGTCGGTGGATGTACGCCAGAACCTTGGTGAAATCAAGATGAAGATTGAGAGCAAGATGCTTCAGGACGTAGTGGTCACATCTTCAGTGGCGAAGACACGTCAGACACCTGTGGCACTCTCCCAGGTTGACGCTCTCACCATCGAGACAAAACTGGGAAACCAGGAGTTCCCGGAGATCCTTAAGACCACTCCCGGCGTATGGGCCACTCCTGACGGCGGAGGTTTCGGCGACGCCAAGATCAACATGCGTGGTTTCAAGTCTGAGAATGTGGCAGTGCTCATCAACGGTATTCCTATCAACGATATGGAATGGGGTGGCGTATACTGGAGCAACTGGGCAGGTCTTTCCGACGTAACGAGTTCGATGCAGAGCCAGCGCGGTCTCGGAGCTGCTATCCTCTCATCCCCCTCTGTGGGAGGCACAATCAACATCACCACCAAGTCGCTTGATGCCAAGAAGGGCGGCCACGCATGGTATGGCATGGGCAACGACGGCATGATGAATCTTGGCCTTATGGTTTCCACAGGTCTGATGAAGAACGGCTGGGCAATCACAGTGCTCGGTTCAAAGAAATGGGGCGACGGATATGTTGAGGGCACACAGTTCAGTTCCTACAACTATTTTGTGAACGTCTCCAAAAAACTTGGCGACGACCATCAGCTGAGCCTCACAGCCTTCGGCGCTCCCCAGGAACACTATCAGCGTTCCAATCAGAACGGTCTTACCATCCAGGGCTGGCAGGACGCAAGAAACTACATGAACGGCAAGAGCCCCTACCGCTACAACCCGACTGTGGGCTACGACCGTCATGGCCAGTTCCGCAACTCCAACTATAACTTCTACCACAAGCCTCAGATCTCACTGAGCCACATCTGGCAGATCGACTATAAGTCGTCACTTTCCACAACGCTCTATATGTCAATCGCCACAGGCGGCGGCTACAGCGGCCAGGGTCATGGCAGCTACAGCAACGCATCATGGTATGGCGCAAGCAACGGCGTGCTCAATCCCCTCTTCCGCTGCGCTGACGGCACTTTCGACTATGCAGCAATCCAGGAAATGAATGCCGCTTCGGAAACCGGCTCCAACATGGTGATGTCCTCATCCAACAACAACCATGAATGGTACGGACTTATCTCAACATATAAGAATGAGTTCATACCCAAGACCCTTACATTCACAGGCGGTATCGACGTCCGCTATTACATCGGCCACCACAACAACAAAATTGTGGACCTTTACGACGGCGAATACTATATGAACTATGAGAACCGCAAAAATGTGATTGCCGAAAACAACAAAGCGGCACTCGACCCCAACTGGCAGTTCGAGCACCTGGGAGTAGGCGATGTGGTTTACCGTAACTATAATGGCTACACAGTGCAGGAGGGCGTATTCGCACAGGCTGAATATACCGGCCTCGACAACCGCCTCACGGCAGTGCTCTCCGGCTCGCTCAACAATACAAGTTACTGGAAACGCGACTTCTTCTACTATGACAAGGATCACGAGCGTTCCGATACAAAGAACTTCCTCGGAGGATCGGTGAAAGCCGGTGTCAACTTCAACATCAACGAGCACAACAATGTATTCGTGAACGGCGGCTTCATCTCACGCGCCCCCTTCATGAGCTATGGAGTGTTCCTTCAGGCCGCCACCAGCAATGTAACCAACCCCGATGCCAAGAACTCCAAGATTGGAAGCGTGGAGATTGGTTATGGATATCATTCACGCGTGTTCTCTGCCAACCTGAACATGTATTACACCAAATGGATGGACAAGATGGACCGCACCACCATGCGTTCCGGTGAAATCACACAGGGACCCCTCGCAGGCCAGTATTACCGCATCGTGCTCGGAGGAGTTGATGCCCGCCATATGGGTATCGAACTCAACGCCACCTACGAGCCCCTCCCCTGGCTGAAGATCGAGGGTATGTTCTCCATCGGCGACTGGACATGGGATTCCAATCCTACAGGTTATCTATATAGCGAGCAGGGGCAGCCTCTTGCCAATGCCAACAAGGGTATCCTCGCAAGCGGCGTGATGGCTCCCGACCATCAGAAAGCCACTGTGATGCAAAAGGGCCGCAAGATTGGCGGTTCGGCTCAGACCACAGGCTTCGTGGGCATTCAGTTCAAACCCTTCAAGGGATTCCGCATCGGTGCAGACTGGACTTGCTCCGCACGCAATTATTCCGATTATGAGATTCCAGCAAAAGAGCTCGAATCGAAGAATGTGATCGACCTCAAAGACCCCTGGATGATTCCTTTCGGCAACGAACTTGACCTCAACGCCAGCTATTCCTTCAATATCGGCAAGGTGGGCGCCACCATCATTGGCAATGTCAACAACCTCTGCAACAACAATTATGTGAAAGATGCCTACACCGCCGGCACAAGCCGCGGCGACTGGGACAATGCCTACAGAGTGTTCTACTCATTTGGCCGCACCTACTCCATCAAGCTTAAAATCAACTTCTAAGAGTCTGTTAAAATGAAAAAATACATATCAAAAGCGCTGATATTCGCGGGCATGGCGGCGATGCTGGCCTCTTGTAGCGAAGACAGCTGGAACGACCTCTATCTCGACGGATTCGAAGGAGGCGCCGACAATACCAACGCCAAGGCTATCAATTATACGCTGACCAAGGACGATTATGCCCTTCTTGTCAAATGCGATGCTAACGTCAAACTTGCTCTCGAGCGGGGCGATTCCGCCGAACTGAAGGCCCTTGAGCGTGTGTCTCAGCAGGGATATTTCACTAAAGAGATCCCCGCCGACGTATATCTGCCGGCTCTCTTCACCAATAATAAGTTCGCTCTTGCAGGTCTCGGCGACGGAAGTGCCGTAAATGTGACCTATCGCGAGCTCTCCGATGAAGAACCAGCCGAACTCAAGGGAATCAATGGACTCACGGAATTCAAACTTTCCGACGAGGATTATCAGATTGCCTACGAAAGCAAGAACGACTATACTCCGGCCTTCACACCCTCATGCCCTGCGTCTGTAGGCATGCCGCGTGTGCTTGAAAACGCCATGGATGAACCCCTGGCCGGCCAATATGTGATTGCAAGTTACAATGTCTCCGACGTTGACCCGGACTTCGGTCAGAAGTTCGAGATGACCTCCGTAATCAACAATAATCTCAAGAGCGGAGAAAAGGTGGAGATCAGCGGAGTTGTGACAGGCATGTGCGAACGCGGCGTGATTGTCGCCGACAAAACCGGCGCCATTCTTGCTTACTCCGGTTCCTATACCCCCGGCACTTATGCCATCGGCGACCAGCTTAAGATCAGCGCTACTCTGGGTAATTACAAAAACTGTCTGCAGGTAGACCTCGACAATAGTTCGGTAATAAAGATGGGCTCACAGAAAGTGGAATATCCCAAGGCTGTGGAGCTCACTGAAAACTATCTCGTGGAGGCCGGCAAGAATGAGAATCCCGTATGCGCCGTATATGGCCATATCACGGGCACAGTGAAGGTGGACGGCACTTATATCAACATCATTTTTGGTGAAAACGCCAAGGCTCGTGGCAGTGTCTACTATGCCTCAGATGAAACCAAAGCCCTTCTTGTGGATGGCTCAAAGGTATCCATCCTCGGTTACTTCACACAGACCTCCGGAAGTTCTATCACCAATGCCAACATCGTAGTTACCGACGTAGAGGCTGCTGCCAAGGCTCGCCGTCGTGGCGCTCCTAAGCGTGTTGTGGCTGTGCCCTCCACCCAGGTGTTCGCCGCATGGGTATGCAATGGCTCATCATGGAGCCAGGCCGCAAGCAATGTCAATGTGCTCCAGCCTGCAGATTATTCAAATATGGGTCTCGGATACGGCTCATTCACCAACAAGGTGGATATCGCCACAATCCAGAGATATCTCTCGCTTAAATACCCCTACGCTGCCAAAGACGCTGTGCAGTATGTGGCATATAAGGTTTATGCGAACAAGGAGACCAAATACCATTGCACCCAGTTCACATTCGATGGCACAGAATGGACTGACACCTTCTCTGAAAATGGTGTGACAACCGTTACCAACCAGTATGTGTTCCGCAACGGCAAATGGCAGTTTGACCCCTCCATCGAGATCACTCTACCCGTGGGACGCAACCAGCCCGAATCCATGAAGTTCTTCCAGGCATGCGTTGACTGGGTAAAGGACAATGTGCCCAACGGCTCAGAGTATATCACAAGCTACGGCAATAACGATTATTATACCGGCGCTTCCGCTTATCAGGGCAATATCGACCTTCGTCCGAAGGCTGCAAGAGACCAGTATTCCGGATATGACGGCATGAGCGATGAAGAAGTGATTGCAATTCTGAAGAAGCATTTCGAGGAAGAGGTTGGTCCGGCAGTGCTGTCGCAGTTCTATCCCGACCTCGCTCCTCTCGGCGACTTCCACCCCACCATCACAATACACTTCGGCGCTTACAACGGTAGCACCACTGAAAACGAGACCATAGTATTTGAAACTGTGGAGACAGGCAAATATAAATTTGTTTCCTGCACATGGAATAAGAATCCGGAGTAATCCCGCAACCACCTTAAAAACAAAAATGGACGCCTTCTCAGACGTCCATTTTTTTGATAATATCTAATGTCTGTTACAGCAGTTGAGCCGAACGGCGGATAAATGCCGTGAGGTCCTCACCTTTCAGAAGATTTGCCTGAAGAAGAGCTAGGTCAATCACTTGCTTAACAACAGGCTGTCCGGAAGCATAATCGCTCACCAACTTGTCCTCCTTGTCGCGGAGTTCAGCCACGCTCTTTTCCTTTTCGCCAATCTGCTTCTGAAGTTCATCCTTTTCAGACTGCTCTTTCTTTTCGGCCATCTCCTTGCGGAGTGTCTCGACTTCTGCATTGGTTTTCTCAATGTCGCTGCGGATCGGACCAACCTCTAAGCCGAGAGCCTTCTCAGCATTCTCAAGCACACGCTTCACAGCAGGCTGATTGGTATTGACCACGACGGCATACATATCAGGCATCTGTCCATAGAAATTCATACCGGGCTGCAGCGCGGCCATATCTTTCATGCGTCGCATCATCTCATTCTGTGTCACTACGGCTGGAGCTTCATTCTCTGAAAGTGCCTCATATTCCACGATAAAGTTGGTATCCTTCATCTTGGGAAGCTGCGAACGGAACATACCTGTAAGGAGTTCAGCCTGAATACCTGTAAGGTTGGCGGATTCCTCATCCTTCTTCGGGATAAGGCGTTCGGGAATATCGCTGTCAACACGTACGAAACGAGTCTTCTCGAGTTTGCTTTCAAGGAGATGGATGAGATGCTGGTCGAGCTGGCCATCCATCAGGAGAACATTGTAACCCTTCTCCTCAGCACCCTTCACATAGGCATATTGTGCAGTCTTATCCGTGGCATAGAGATAAACCACGCTTCCCTCCTTGTCGGTCTGCGAAGAAGAAACAAGCGCGGAATATTCCTCAAAAGTATAGTAATTGTCGTTCACGTCGCTGAAGAGGAAGAATTTCTTCGACTGGTCGTAGAACTTCTCATCCGTGAGCATGCCGTATTTGATGAATATCTCAATGTCATTCCACTTTTTCTCATACTCCTTGCGGTTGTCGCGGAACATACGGTCGAGCTTCTCTCCTACTTTTTTGGAGATATAACCTGAAATCTTCTTTACCTGCGAGTCGGCCTGCAGATAACTGCGGCTCACATTCAGAGGAATGTCGGGCGAGTCGATCACGCCCTGCATGAGCATCATGAATTCGGGCACCACACCCTCCACCTGATCGGTGACATAAACCTGATTGCAGTAAAGCTGAATGCGGTTTTTCTGAATGTCGATGTTGGTCTTTATCTTCGGGAAGTATAGAATTCCGGTAAGATTAAAGGGGTAGTCCACATTAAGATGAATCCAGAATAGGGGATCCTCCTCGCCGGGACGCAGTTCGTGATAGAACTTGAGATAATCCTCATCGGTAAGGTCAGCCGGCTTGCGGGTCCAGAGAGGTTCTGTGGCATTGACAATTTTGTCTTTGTCAGTGTCAACATATTTGCCATCCTTCCATTCCTGCTCTTTGCCGCTGATTACCGGAACAGGGAGGAAACGGCAGTATTTCTTAAGAAGTGCGTCGATGCGCGATTGCTCAAGGAATTCCTTGTTGTCGTCATCGATGTAAAGGATGATATCGGTGCCTCGCTCAGTCTTGTCGCATTCCTGCATGTCGAATTCAGGACTGCCGTCGCATTGCCATTCCACAGCCTTTGCTCCATCCTTGTAAGAGAGGGAACGGATCACAACCTTCTTCGAGACCATGAAGGCTGAGTAAAATCCGAGACCGAAGTGACCAATTATCGAATTGGCTGTATCCTTATATTTCTCGAGGAATTCCTCTGCTCCGGAGAATGCAATCTGGTTGATGTATTTCTCGATATCGTCTGCATCCATTCCGATTCCATGGTCGGAAACGGTGAGAGTGCCGGCCTCCTTGTCAATCTTGACGCGCACGTTGAGTTCTCCGAGCTCACCTTTGAAATCACCAAAGGAAGCCAATGTCTTAATCTTCTGGGTAGCGTCTATAGCGTTCGAAACCAATTCGCGGAGAAAAATCTCGTGGTCGCTATAGAGGAATTTTTTAATCACCGGAAAGATATTTTCGGTGGTTACACCAATTTTACCTTTAGCCATAACTATATGATGAATTTATAATTTTCTATCTATACAATTAGCAAATTATGTGCCATAGATAAAACGAACATACTGCGCTAAAGGTTTGAAATGCAAGAGAGGTCTCACATAATTGTGAGACCTCTCCAGCTTTGATATTATATAATTGATGATTAGAGCCAACGGAGTTCGGGATATTCACCCATCTTCCAGATGCTATTGAAATCCCAATCCTTGAATGTGGACTGCTGCTTGAGCTGAGCGTCGGAAACATTGCCCCAACCATAGCAGCTTGTAGCGAAGTGTTTCCATGCTTCAATCTTCTGGTCTTTCACTGTTATGATCTTGATGGCGTCGACATGAGTCGGGATAGCACCAAGTATGTAGCAGTTGGTGGCAGTGAGTTTGTTGCGGGTTGTGCAGTTGTTGAAAGGATATACAGCATAGCTGCAGGCTTCCTTCTCACCGTTTGCATTTACGCCGTGGGTTATATGACAGTCAACACTGACATTGCCAACTACATAGCAGTTTTCTGTGTTTGCGTTGTTGACAAGACCACATGCCGTGCTACCGACTCCATAGGCTCTGACGTCAGCATTAACACGGCATTGCTTGATTGTCTGGGGGAAGCGCGCGCTGAGCGAGTAGTTGCCGAGACCGGAAACGATGTATCCGCCGCAGATGGCACCGTTGCCAGCGACACTAACACATTCCATAGCCTTTGTGGAGAAGTTTGCTGCTGAATAAGCAATCACACCGGCTGCATATCTGGGACCCACGATGCCTTTTTCAGTAATCTCAACACGAAGATTCTTCACCCCAGATGTGCCCTCACAGTTGCCGAAGAGACCGGCATAGTCATAATCTGTATCAATCCAGAGACCTTTGATGGTGTGTCCCTGACCATCATATTTGCTCGACATATCCACAGGAACCCATCCGTTTTTAGGATTGGTCTGGTTGATATATGAAGTGAGATCAATATCCTCAGTCTGCACAAAGTAAGCGTTCTTAACCTTGCCTACGTTGGCAAGCTGGCCTGCTGTGGCAATCTGATAGGGATTGTTCTCTGTGCCCTCTCCACCAGCGAAAAGACCTTCCTGAGGATTCTGGATTACATGGAATTTGAAGGAATAAGCGCTACCTCCTTTTACTATCACGTCGCCTTCACGCTTGGCACTACCAGTATTAGGCTCTGCCACGAGAACAATCTGCTTGTTGGCTGTGAGTGTAACGGAGGTTACCCAACTGGGCTTTGTAACGGCGCTCGACATAGCGGGAGTCTTCAGGTCGATGGTCTGAGTAACACCGTCGCCTACTGCAGCGAACTCAACCTCTGCGAGATCCTCTTTCACAGGCTCGATGGGAGTATAGAAAGGAATCTGATATTTCACTACTGCGAGAGTGGTGTCCATTCTTGTCTGGATGTCCTCTACCACCATGCGGCCATATAGCACAGGTGCACCTTCATATTGAGAATAGCGAAGCGCGTAGCCATTGCCTTTCTCAACCTTTACATCGCTCTGCCATGCATCCTCAGGAATGCCTACGATGTTCTGAAGAGCATCTACATGACCGAGATTCGTGAAGTCTGTGTAGCCGTTGGAAACGAAACGATCGCCCTCAACACGGACATATACACTGCGATTTGTGACAACTGCCAATGTGTCGAAATTGGCCTGGCCGTAAATCACTTCAGCCGTTGTTCCGGCAATCTCGGGAAGATCCTTATCGCTGCTTACCACTCCGCTGAGGCTGGGAAACTTGTCGTTGCCGGGCTCATCATCGCTGCAAGACACGAAGCCGAAGCCCATCCCGAGCACGGCAGTTGCGAAACATAACGATTTGATTAATGGATGTTTCATAAGCTGTTATTTAGTTTTTAAATTATCATTTTTGGCACGGTCAATATATCCCTCTGGATTGTATCCATTAGAGTTTTTTGTATATTCCGTTAACTTTGCCACAAATTTAAACAATATTTCACAATTCCATCCGCCGATAATGTTAATAAATGTTAATTTATCCCTTCAATATCGTTTACACGCGAATTTTATTGTCAGAGCCTGGATAGACATTCCGACACATTGCGGAAAATTCGCTCCTCAAGATTGTCTTCATCAGCAGGAACAAACGTTTTTCCGGTGATATGTTCATAAAGTTCGATGTAGCGTTTACTTACTTCCTCGCAATATTCCGGAGTCATCTCGGGCACCTTCTGTCCGGGCTTTCCCATAAAGTCGTGTTCGATGAGCCACTGACGCACGAACTCCTTCGAGAGCTGACGCTGCGGCTCACCTTTTTCGAAGCGCTCTTCATATCCTTCGGAATAGAAATAGCGTGATGAATCGGGAGTATGTATCTCATCGATAAGGATCACCTTACCGTCGAGGATGCCGAACTCATATTTTGTATCCACGAGGATTAGGCCTTGTCGTGCGGCCATCTCCTGACCGCGAGCGAAGAGGGCGAGAGCATATTTTTCAACCTGCTCGTAGATATCCTCAGCCACGATACCCTGGGCAATAATCTCCTCACGTGAGATGTTGAGGTCGTGACCGGCATCTGCCTTGGTGGTAGGAGTAAGAATAGGATGAGGGAGTTTCTGGTTTTCACGCAAGCCTTCGGGGAGAGACACTCCGCAGATGGAGCGTGCTCCGGCCTTGTAGTCGCGCCAGGCCGATCCTGCGAGATAGCCTCTCACAATCATCTCGATCTTTAGCGGCTGGCAGCGAAGGCCCACAGTGACCATCGGATCGGGAACGGCCACTTTCCAGTTGGGCACGATATCCTTTGTGGCGTCAAGGAAGAAATCGGCAATCTGATTGAGCACCTGTCCCTTGTAGGGGATGCCCTTGGGAAGGATCACATCAAAGGCAGATATGCGGTCTGTGGCCACCATCACAAGATAGCGGTCGTCGATGTCATAGACATCGCGCACTTTGCCATGATACACTGATTTCTGGTTTTTAAACTCAAAGTTAGTAGATGTAAGCGATCTGGACATGTTATGTAAGTTTAAAGTTTATTCATCCTGAAGGGCTTCGGCAGGGGATATCCTCGCCACAAAGCCGGAAGGTATTATCAAAGCGAGCCACACGGCGGCAAAGACTGCCACATTAAGTATCACCACATGAAGAGGGTTAATCTCAACAGGCACGAAGTCGATATAGTAGGCATCGGGATCGAGAGGGATGAAATGCCATTTGTCCTGACAGAAGAGCAGGATCAGCGACACTGCATTTCCAATCAGCATACCCCAGAGCGCCACTTTCATGGCGAGCCAGAGGAATGTACGGCGCGTCATCCCAAGCGAGGCGCCGACCGCACGAATCACTCCGATGAAGCGTTTTTTGTCGAGGATAATAATGAGGAGTCCGGATATAAGCGTCACCGCGGCCACAAAAGTCATCAGCACAAGAATCACCAACACATTTGTGTCGAGCAGAGATAGCCAATGGAAATATCCCGCTCCCTGCGACATGGCATTGTCCACCTGATAGAAGCGGAACAGTGTGCCGTCGGCCACCTTTTCCGTAAGAAGGTTATGAAGTTTGCCGGCACGTTCCTCCACGCGTGAGAAATCGTCGGTGTGGACAGCAAGGCTTGTGCCCTGATTGCTGCTGATTCCGCCAAGATTCTGAATCAGTTTCAAGTCGCCATATATAAATAAGCCATCGTAGGAATCGAAATGTGTATTGAAGATAGCAGCCACTTTAAGCGGGCGCACTCTGACATCATCAGAAATGAAATAGGTGTTTATCTTGTCGCCTACCTTCAGACCGAGTTGCCGGGCCGCTATCCTGGATATCACGATATCCAGGCTTGCCGACTTCTCATAGTCGGGAATCCGTCCTTCCTCGAGATTGCTCTTAATAAAATCGCGTATAGCCTTACCGTTAAGGCTTTTGAGATAAACGCCTTTGAAATTATCATCGGTCTTGAGAATAGCCGGAATCGATGCCTCAAGGCTATAGTCGGTGATTCCTTCAGCCTCGTCGAGAGTAGCGGCAAGGGATGGAGTGAGGGTTATAAGGTTGTCGCCGCCCTCTTCCGTGGGTATTGCATAAAGGGAGATATGGGAATTGAAGCCCACCACCTTCTCGCGGATCTCGCGTTTGAAACCGAGCACAATGGCTATGGACAGGAGCATCACCGCCACCGACAATGCCACGGCGGCTACGGCCACCTTAACCGCCGGGGCGCTCTTGCGCCTCGATGACGAAAGCGACAATCGCCGCGCAAGATATAGAGCTACGTTCATCTCTTATTCAATGACTTGTCCAATAATTCCTTCGCGGCCATCCGGGCAGTATCGGTCACTTCCGAGCCGGAAATCATAGCTGCTATCTCATCAATTCTTTCCTTTGAGTCGAGCAACCGCACGCGTGTCACGGTGTGATTCTCCTCATCATGCTTGAACACCTTGAAATGGCTGTTTCCCTTCGCAGCCACCTGAGGAAGATGAGTAATGGCCATAACTTGCATCCTGTCACCCATATCATGCATCATCTCGCCCATCTTGTCGGCAATTTCACCGGAAACCCCGGTGTCCACCTCGTCGAATATGATTGTGGGCAACTGCATTTTTCCGGCAAGTTCCCCTTTCAGACAAAGCATCATTCTGGAGATTTCGCCACCGGATGCTACTTTGGCGATTGGCTGCGGCGTCCCGTTCTTATTAAATGAGCAAAGGAATTCCACCTCGTCGGCTCCGTTCTGTTTCACCTTTGTGGGAGTCAGAGTAGTCACAAAAGTCAGATTCTTCAATCCAAGAGGACGCGCAGCATTTTCTATAAGTGCGGAAAAATTTTCCGCTGCCATGCGTCGCGACTCGGTAAGGAGTTCGGCGGCATGCTTCAGCGCACGGGCCAGATTTCTCGACTCCTCCTCAAGTGCAGGAATCTCATCGCCGGCGAGTTCCAATCCCTGTAATTGAGTCTTCACCTCATTATGAATCTCCGCAAGACGGTCGGCATCGTCAACTCGGAATCGCTTCATTAATTCATAATAGAGGTTCATCCGGGTAGAAAGGCGGGCAAGGGTTGACGGGTCTGTGTCGATGCCGGCATTGTAATCCTCCACAGTCTCCGCAATATCCTTCAATTCCAGAATCACAGCATCAAGTCGCGATGCCACTTCCGGGATATCCATGACATCCACAATCGAGCGAGCCTCGGAAAGTAGCGGTAAGGCAGCTGAGTCACCGCCATTTATTATATATGAAAATCGGGAAAGTTTTTCTTTTATTTCATCGGCATCGCAGAGAGTCTCGAATCGCTTCTCAATAGCGGCCAATTCCCCGGCGCGAGGTTTGAGTTTATCGAGCGACTCAACTCGGAAGCGGAGGAATTCCTCATTCTCCGTGGCACGTTTCAGGCTCTCCCTGGCAGCGGCAAGACGCCGGCGCACAGCCACATAATCGGCGAAGCGTTTAGCAAAATCAGCACGTAAATCAGCGTTGTCGGCAAATGCATCGATAATCTCGAGGCGCTTTGCGGGGTCGTTGATACTGGCATTGGCGTGCTGCGAATGGATGTCGATAAGTCGCGGCGTGATCTGCTCGAGCGTACGCAGGGTTACAAGAGTGTCATTTATGAACACTCGCGAGCGGCCGGACGCTGCTATCTCGCGGCGTATCAGGATTTCCGCATTGCCATCAGGAAGAGCCACCCACTCGATACCTTTCTCCTCAAGCATCGGGCGCAACGACTCGTCGCCCGTAAGGAAAAGAGCCTGCACCTCGGAGCGGGCTTTGGCGTCACCTATCACGCGCGTATCAGCCCTTCCGCCCAAAAGAAGCGAGAGGGCTCCGAGCATGATTGATTTGCCGGCACCCGTTTCACCAGTGACAATGGTGAGACCGTTGTCAAATTCAAGGTCCACCGTGTCGATCAGTGCGTAATTTCTTATACTCAGACTGCGAAGCATGCCTATTTCTTTTCCGGGTTCTTAATCTCGTTGAGCCGTTTCGACTCTGTGGGATATATGGGCTGGAGGAGATCGTATACTGAGGTCCGCTCCGATTCGGGAGCTTTCGAATATACATTCACCAATTCATCAAGTTTGGAGTCGCGGAATATCGAGAGAGCCACCGACATGGGAGCATTGTCGTAAACTTTCTTTATCTCCTGCAGCGACTCTGTGATAACGCTTCTACCCTTGTCGGGACTTGTCACCATCTCGTCAAGACCTTTTCGATGGTAATTGTAAAGGAGGTCGCGGATACCGGAGGTGTTGCTTTCAGTGTAACTGTTGAGCACGGCGGCACGATTCTTGGTGTCCTCGAAAGTGCGCCATCCCACCTCTCCGCTCGACTGCTGTTGCTGCACAATGCTCTGGGCACGGTCGAAAAATTTCTGGCCCCCCTTTGGAGAGAAACTGTCGAAGTCGATGCCAAGCATCAGATTGGCATAAAAATCGAGGATGGCAGTGAGATTATTGTCAGGCTGCGTTTCATTATATATAAGCGGAAGGCCATCGGTATATTCAAATTCCACCTTGGCATCACGGAAATTGAAAAGTGTTGTGGTGTAGGTGCTGTTGTATACCGGGCGGGAAAGCTGAATCTGGAGATCGCATTTCACCCTGTTCTCAGCGTATTCGGCCACAGTGAAGAACATTCGGCACTCTATCTTCTCGATGGGAGAAAATGTGGCGTCGCTGAATTTCGTTTCATTCATATAGGAATTGATAGCCTCCTGCAGAGTCTCGAAAGTGCTTTTGTTCGTGCCTTCGAGCTGCTGGGCGTTCACTTCAACGTTGCAACGGAATTCCTGTCCGCACGCCAGAAACGCGCCGAGAGAAACGAATATCAAGAGTGTAAGTGCGAGAAATCTTTTCATTTATTGTCTTTAGTATTGTCAGCGGGTTGCATCAGGCTCAATGCATCCGCGATGTCGGCAGCCACCTCCGACTTTGGTTTGAGAGGGAATTCCGATATGGCGCCATCATTGCGAAGCAGGGTTACCTTATTGGTGTCGGTGCGGAATCCCGCTCCCTTATCTTTCAAGGAATTGAGCACGAGCATGTCGAGACCCTTTTTCTGCATCTTTGTGCAGGCATTTTCGAGCTCATGGTCAGTTTCGAGCGCAAATCCCACGAGCAACTGACCATCCCGGCGCATTCTTGAGCATTCGAGGGAGATGTCGGGATTCTTCACAAGTTGCAATTCGAGTTGCTCCACACCTTCTCGCTTTATCTTCTTATCTTCGCACGAGACGGGACGATAATCTGCAACAGCTGCCGCAAACACCGCGATATCGGCCTGGCCAAATGCCTCTTTGCAGGCATCGAGCATCTCGATGGCGCTCTCCACATCTATGCGCTTCACGGCCGGATTGCGTGGCGACAAGGATATCGGACCTGCCACAAGCGTCACATCGGCTCCCCGCCGTGCGAATTCATCTGCAAGAGCCACGCCCATCTTGCCGCTGGAGAAGTTTCCTATAAAACGTACCGGGTCAATGCGTTCGTATGTAGGGCCGGCGGTGATGAGCACTTTTTTCCCTAGGAAATCACTTTCTCTCCGGAAATAATCCTCTATGCGGCTCATGATGTTCTCGGGTTCCTCCATCCTACCCTTTCCTACCAGATTGCTGGCGAGCTGCCCGCTTGCAGGACTGATTATCTCCACGCCATCCAGCTCGAGCTGACGGATATTGCGCTGCGTGCTCGGATGGCGCCACATGTCGAGATCCATTGCCGGAGCCACCATAACATGTTCCTTAGCTGAAAGATATGTGGTGACAAGCATGTTGTCGGCCACTCCCGAAACCATTTTCCCGATTGTCGACGCTGTGGCCGGGGCTATCACCATAAGGTCGGCCCATAGACCGAGGTCCACATGAGAGTGCCATTCGCCGGTATTCGCGCTGAAAAACTCGCTCACCACCGGTTTGCCGCTGAGAGCCGAGAGTGTCACCGGGGTTATGAACTCCTTGCCATTGGGCGTGATCACCACCTGCACCTCCGCTCCGGCCTTTACAAGCAGGCGGAGAAGGTAAACCGATTTATATGCGGCAATTCCGCCAGAAATTCCTAAGACAATATGTTTTCCCTGGAGTGAGCTCATATTCCTGTGGATTTGACAAGTATTTTTTCTATTTTATCTGCAGTGAGAGTCTATTTATTCAAAGGAGCGGGACGTGACTCGCGGAATAGCACCGTGACAACATCCTTGGTGTTCTTCGGGAAGTCGCCCTGCATCATCCAGGAATAGAATGAAGGCTCGCGGCGGAACACCTCTTTCACAGGCTGCCCCTTATGCTTTCCGAAATTGAACACCGGCACATCATTATCGTTGAGCACGACGCGTGCGGCCAGGTCCACCGCCCGTCCCGAACGCGAGAATTTGTCAAGGAATTCCACGTCGTTCTGCAGTTCCGGGTAGCGTTCGAGCTGGGCGAGGAGCACCTCATAGGTGGCCATGGTATCAGCTGTGGCGGAATGCGCCTCCTCGAGATTCTTGCCGCAATAGAATTTGTAAGCGGCCACGAGCGTGCGCTGCTCCATCTTGTGGAATATATTCTGCACATCCACAAAGCGGCGTCCACTGATATCGAAGTTCATGCCCGCCCGGCCAAATTCCTCAATCAGAAGAGGCACGTCGAATTTATTGCTGTTGTAGCCGGCTATGTCGCAGGCATCGAAAATCGAATACAATGCCTTCGACACCTGACGGAATGTAGGCGCATCCTTCACATCTTCATCGGTGATATGATGGATTGCAGTGCTTTCCTCCGGAATATGCATCTCCGGATTGATGCGGCGCGATTTGCTTTCAGTAGTCCCGTTGGGAAATACCTTGATATAACTCAATTCCACAATCCTGTCCTTCACGATGTTGGTCCCCGTGGTTTCCAGATCGAAAAAGATTATCGGTCTCTCTAATTTCAGCTTCATAGGGTCAATGATTTCGCTTCTTATTTCTGACGTAGGTGTGTGCCTGTCTCCATTCGCTTTATCAGATCACCTGCATCGGCATCTGGATTGTCACGAGTTCCTCCCCCTCTTTCATTGTAAGCGGGGAATAGAGGCAGGGACGTGCGGGATCAGATAGCTGCATGAGGATTGACTCATCGCTGATGTTGGAAAGGATCTCGATCATGAACACGCCGTTGAAACCGACCACCATATCATTGCCCTCATATGAGCAGGCCACTTGTTCCTCGGCCTGTGTGGAATAGTCAAGATCCTGGGCGTGGAGCACAATCTGGTTGTCGCGGATGTCGAGAGCCACCAGATTAGAAGCCTTCGAGGCGAAGAGGGTCACGCGGCGAAGGGCGTTGATAAGGCTCAAGCGATCCACAGTAAGGACGAAGGGATTCTCAGCAGGAATCACTCGGTTGTAGTCGGGATAGCGACCGGTGATGAATACGGTGGAGAGCATGAAATCGCCAAATTCAAACACTCCGCCCTTGGCATCGAAAGTAATCTTTATGTCGGCGTCATCCTTGCCGATGAGATTCTTGAGGATGTTGGCTGCCTTCGAGGGGAGGATGAAGCTGCTGTTGATGCCGGGAGCCTTCTCCGTGTTTACGTACTTCACAAGCTTGTGGGTGTCGGAACTTACGAACGTGATGTCATTCTCATGAATGTCCCAATAGATACCGGTCATTATGGGGCGTGTCATCTCGGGACTCACAGCGTAGATGGTGTTGTTGATACCCGAAGATACCATCTGCGTGGGGAGGAGAAGTATCTGGGGATCCTCCTGCGGGGCGCGACGGCGGGGATAATCCTCACCCGACACACCCATGAAGTCGAAATGGCCGGTGAGATAATAAATCTTGATCTCCTTGGTCTCGTCGTTGATTTCGAATGTGAGGGGCTGATTGTCTATCTCCTTGGTGATTTCGAGAAGACGACGTGCATTGACTGCCACGGAACCGTCGGAGTCCGATTCATAGACGGTGATGTAATTGGTAAGTTCATTCTCGGAGTCGCTGCCGGTGATGCTGAGGCGGTCGCCCTCCACCACAAGCAGGAAATTGTCGAGAATCGATATCGTATTTTTGGAATTAATCACTTTGCTTACAGCCTGAAGCGACTGCTGGAAAGCTTTACCGTCTACATTGAATTTCATATATCTTTGAGTATTAATCGGTTTGCAAAATCAGCGCCGACAATGCGAAATTTCGCGGGCATCGGGCAGGTTATAACACGCAAATTTAACAAAAATCCGCAGGAAAAGCAAGGGCAATCCGGATAAAATAAAACGCCCGCGCACCAACACAATGATTAGTGTAGTGCGCGGGAGATATAAATTTTAGCCTCTGTGCGGGGGATTATTTCTCCTCCTCCTCAGCGATTACCTCAACTGCTATCTCAGCAGCAACGTCGCGGAGATAGCGAACGGTGGCTGTGTATGAGCCGAGCATCTTGATGGTGTCCTTGAGTTCGATGAGCTTGCGGTCCACTTCATGGCCGAGCTTCGCAAGAGCCTCGCTGATATGGGCGGCGTTTACGGAACCGTAGATGTTTCCATTGGCGGCTGCCTTGGCTGTGATGGTAAGAGCCACACCCTCGAGAGCAGCGGCGGCAGCCTCTGCGTCTGCGTGGATCTTCTCAATCTTGTGGGCGCGCTGTTTCTGGTCCTCGGCGAGACGCTTCAGTGCGGCGTCGCTGGCGATGATGGCAAGGCCCTGGGGGATAAGATAGTTGCGGCCATAGCCACTCTTCACCTCGACGACATCATCCTTATAACCTAATGCGGGGATATTTTCCTTAAGAATAACTTTCATTTGGAGTTCTTTTTAGAAGGTTAGAAAAATGATTATTTCATCAGGTCGGTCACGTAGGGAAGAAGAGCGAGGTGGCGGGCACGCTTTACAGCCTGGGCCACACGGCGCTGGAACTTCAGCGATGTGCCGGTGATGCGACGGGGAAGGATCTTGCCCTGTTCGTTGAGGAACTTCTTGAGGAACTCGGGATCCTTATAATCGATGTATTTGATACCGCTGCGTTTGAAACGGCAGTATTTTTTCTTCTTTGTGTCTACGGTGAGAGGTGTGAGATAGCGGATTTCGTTGTTTGCTGCCATGATTATGCCTCCTTTTCATTAGCCTCGGCTGCTGCCTCGGCGGGTTGTTCCTGGGGTTTGCTTGCTCTCAGTTTGCGGCGCTTCTCTGCGTATTCCACTGCATACTTGTCCAGACGGAAAGTAAGGAAGCGGATCACGCGCTCGTCGCGACGGAAAGCGGTCTCAAGGCGCTTCACGATGGTGGGCTCTGCCTCAAACTCGAACAGGCTGTAGAAGCCGGTCGACTTTTTCTGGATGGGATATGCGAGCTTGCGAAGTCCCCACAGCTCCTCGTTCACGAGAACTGCGTCGTTTTGCTTCAGCACATCCTTGAATTTCTCTACCGCTTCCTTCATCTGTTCGTCAGACAAAACGGGAGTTAAAATGAAAACGGTCTCGTAATGATTCATAATGTGAATGAATGTGTTATGATTATAATTTTGCCGCAACAACGCGGGCGGCATCAGTGTCGCCCGCGTTTTTGCGGTGCAAAGTTACTACATTTTTTTCAATCCTGCAAATAATCCTTCAGCATTTCAGGCTTGAACGATTCGATAAACTCGGTATGCTTTGCCATATCGGCCTTCCCGAGATTCACGAATACGCGCAGCGAACGGCGGAAGCAGTCGCAGCGGGTGGTGTCATCGAGAAGCAGATAGCCCATCACGATATATCCGGCCATCTCCACAAGACGGCGTGCCATGAAATCGAGGTATTCGGGATTCTCTGTGCCTGTCACTGCCTGGATGGCGTTAGCATACTGCTGTGTCATGAACTGCAGGTCGGCCTTTGTCTGCTGGTCCTCGGGCTTGCACTCGATGGCTTCCTGCTCGCGGATCCAGTTGAGATAGGTGCCTGTGGTGACGTGGCGGATGGCTGCCACTACCTGGAGCTGAGTGGTGCCCTCATATATCGACGTGATGCGGGCGTCGCGGTAGATGCGCTCGCAGGCATAGTCTTTCATGAAGCCGGAGCCGCCATGAATCTGGATGCAGTCGTAAGCATTCTGGTTGCAGAATTCGGAGGTCATGCCCTTGGCAAGAGGCGTGAAGGCATCGGCGAGACGGCTGAACGCCTTGGCTTCTTTCTTCTCGTCAACAGTGAGTTTGCGCTCCTTTGCGATATCGTCGTAAACCTTGTAGAGGTCCACAAAGCGAGAGCATGCATAGAGAAGTGCACGGCTCGCGTCGAGTTTTGCCTTCATCACGCTGAGAATCTCGGCCACTGCCGGGAACTCGATGATGGCTTTGCCAAACTGGCGACGGTCCTTGGCATATGCGAGAGCCTCTCGGTAGGCATTCTCGCTAAGGCCCACGCTCTGGGCGGCGATGCCGAGACGTGCGCCGTTCATAAGCGCCATCACATATTTGATGAGGCCCATGCGGCGGCTGCCCACGAGTTCACAGGGGGCATCCTTATAGGTGAGCTCACATGTGGGGCTTCCCTTGATACCCATCTTGTTCTCGATGCGACGCACATTGACGCCACCGTTGCGCTTGTCGTAGATAAACATCGAGAGGCCTCGGCCATCCTTTGTTCCCTCCTCCGAGCGTGCGAGCACCAGATGGATGTCGCTGTCTCCATTAGTGATGAAGCGCTTCACTCCATTGAGCACCCACTGTCCGTCGGGACGCTGCGTGGCCTTGAGCATCACCGACTGCAGGTCGCTGCCGGCGTCGGGCTCTGTAAGGTCCATCGACATTGTCTCGCCGGCGCATACTCGCGGAATATATTTCTGCTTCTGCTCCTCGTCGGCGAATTCATAGATTGTCTCGGCGCAATCCTGAAGGCCCCAGAGGTTCTCGAAACCGGCATCTGCACGGCTCACGATATCTGCGGCCATGATATAAGGAGTGATCGGGAAGTTGAGACCGCCTAAGCGGCGGGGCATCGACATGCCCATCAGTCCGGCCTGACGGCAGGCTTCCAGATTCTTCTTCGTGCCCTCGGCATAGGTGACGCGGCCATTGGCCACTGTGGGGCCCTCATGGTCCACATCCTCTGCGTTCTCAGCTACGATGTTGGCGCAGATGTCGCCCACGATATCGAGCACACGGTCATAGCTGTCCTGCGCATCGGCATAGTCGTGCGGGGCATAATCATATTTCTCTGCGTCGGTATAGTCACGCTCCTTCAGCGCCACTATCTTCTCCATCATCGGATGTGTGAGATAGTGCTTCAGCGAAGGATTGTCTGTATAGAAATTAGCCATGGTTAGCTTACTTTGTGTTCTTTTTGTAATACTTGATTAATTTGGGCACCACATCCTCGATTGTGCCGGTGATCACATAGTCGGCAATCGTATTGATCGGGGCATCGGGATCACTGTTCACCGAGATGATGATCGAGGAATCCTGCATGCCGGCGATGTGCTGGATCTGGCCGGAGATGCCGCAGGCGATGTAGAGTTTCGGACGGACTGTGAGACCTGTCTGACCGATCTGACGGTCATGGTCGATCCAGCCAGCGTCTACAGCTGCACGGCTTGCGCCCACCTCGGCGCCAAGCACCTGCGCCAGTTGCTCGAGCAGCTGGAAGTTTTCCTTGCTTCCCACGCCGTAGCCTCCGGCCACCACAATCGGGCTGCCTTTCAGGTTGTGGTTGGCTTTCTCCATATGGCGGTCGATCACCTCCACCACATAATCCTCGGGGCGGGTATATTTGTCGGCATCGAGGTCTACCACCACGCCCTTGTAATTCTCGTCGCGCACTTCCTTCTTCATCACTCCCTCACGCACTGTGGCCATCTGGGGACGGTGCTCGGGGTTGACGATGGTGGCCACGATGTTGCCGCCGAATGCCGGACGGATCTGCAGCAGCAGGTCCTTATATTCCGTGCCGGTGCGTGCATCCTTGTGGTCGCCGATCTCGAGGCTTGTGCAGTCGGCCGTGAGACCGCTGTGAAGAGCCGATGAAACGCGCGGGCCAAGGTCGCGGCCGATAGAGGTGGCTCCCATGAACGCGATGCGCGGCTCCTTCTCCTTGAAGAGATTGATCAGAATCGACGCATGAGGAAGCGAGGTATAGGGATAGAGGCGCTTGTCCTCGAATCTATAAAGGGTGTCCACCCCATAGGGCATCACCTGCTTCTCGATATCCTTGAGGTTGTCGCCTGCCACCACTGCCTCGAGTTTGATTCCCAGGCGGTCGGCGAGCTGGCGTCCCTTTGTGAGGAGCTCAAGGCTGACATCGGCCACCTTTCCGTCCTCATATTCGCAATATACTATGAGATTATTCTTGTCTGTTGCCATGATTCTGAGATTTAGCCGATAGTGTGGTTAGCGATAAGTTCCTTCACGAGAGTCTCGATTTCGTCGTCAGTGTTCTGCACGCGGCGGGCATCCTTGGCGGCGAACACCACATTTTCAATTCCCTTCACCTTTGTGGGGCTGCCGGCAAGACCACACTGCTCGAGGTCGGCATCTACGGTCTGCGTGTTCCATTCCCCGATCTGGAGATACGGGCGGCCCTCCACGAAGCCTTTCTTGGCCTCGTCCGTGGCCACTTCGCTTGGCACGGCTGCATATTTATATTTCTGCACATTGCGGGCGTTGCGCGGACGGCAGGGTGCGGCAGATCCGTTCACTGTCACCACCAGGGGAAGAGGAGCCTTCACTGTCTCCACACCGGCTTCCACACGACGCTTCACCATTGCCTCGCCATTCTCAGCGCTGATGATCTCCTCTGCATAGGTCACCTGGGGCAGGCCGAGTTTCTCGGCGACCTGAGGGCCAACCTGCGCCGTATCGCCATCGATGGCCTGACGGCCGCCGATTATCAGGTCATAGTCGCCTATCTTGCGCACTGCTGCGCTCAGAGCATACGAGGTGGCAAGAGTGTCGGCTCCGGCAAACGCGCGGTCCGACAGAACCACTCCATTGTCGGCACCCCTGTAGAGACCCTCGCGCACTATCTCTGCGGCACGTGCCGGGCCCATCGTAAGTACGGTTACCTTTGTGCCGGGATACATCTCCTTGAGCTTCAGTGCCTGCTCAAGCGCGTTGAGGTCTTCGGGATTGAAAATGGCCGGTAGGGCCGCACGGTTGATCGTGCCGTCCTCTTTCATCGCATCCTTGCCCACATTGCGTGTGTCGGGCACCTGCTTGGCCAATACAATGATGTTCAAACTCATATTTGTCTTTATTGATAATTTTCTGGTTATACCTTGACACGGATAATACCGGATGTGCGCTCATGTTTACGCTTTCATCTGCGCACAAATCAGGTTGCAAAGGTAATAAAAATTTCTCATATTTCCGAATTATGTGCAAATTCCCTCTTTCCCATATGCCGATAAGGCCATTATCCTCCACTTTTTCACATCAAGCAGGGATGAATCTTACGCATTTATTAAAGAAGTCTTTGCAGTGTGAGATTAAATTTTTAATTTTGCTGACATGAGATTCAGACACATCATATCCTCGGGGATTCTCACGGCCATAGCCGCCGTTTCGCTTCCCCAGGCTCATGCGCAGTCGGCCGCCGAACTTCTCGGACGTGGCCGCGCCGCATATCGCAATTATAATTTCTCGGAGGCCGCCAAACAATATGCCGCGGCCGCCCGCAAGCTCCGCAAGGGCGACACAGCCCTGCAGGAGGATATCGCCGATGCCAGGCTCCGGCTTGCCTCCGCCGAGAGTTTTCTCGGCCGCGTAGAGCAGATTGCCATCATCGACAGCATCAGTGTGCCCCGAAGCGAATTCTTCAAGGCTTACCGCATCCCATCCTCCTCCGGGCGTCTCGGTGGCGCCGACGACCTCCCCTATCCTCGCGAGGATGTGGATTATGTGTTTACAAATGAGGGGGACGACTATAAAGTGTGGGCCGAGCCGGACAGTCTCGGAGCGCTGCAGCTCGTGGAGGCCACGCGACTCACCGATGGCAAATGGGGTGAGCCCCAGCCCCTTTCCGACGACCTACGCGAAGGGGGCGAGAACGCTTACCCGTTTATGATGGCCGACGGCGTCACGCTCTATTATGCCTCCAACGGCGACAATTCCATCGGCGGATACGACATTATGATTGCCACCCGCGACCCTGGCGACGGCACTTTCCTCCAGCCCCAGAATCTCGGTTTTCCATACAATTCCCCCTACGACGACTATCTTCTCGCCATCGATGAACTGAATGGCGTTGGCTGGTGGGCCACCGACCGCAATCAGCTTGGCGACGACATCACCATATATGTGTATGTCACCAACGACCTCCGTCGCAATTATGATGCCGACGAAGAGGATATCATCTCCCTGGCCCGCATCGACGACTACATCGCCACTCAGGATTCCGATTCCGACTATGACAATCTCCTCACCACCATCCGCGAGATCCAGCCGGGCACAGCGCCGAAACACGCCGATTTCCACTTCCCGATGCCGGGAGGCGTGGAATATACTTCGTTGGGCGACTTCAAGAGTCCCTCTGCTCGCGCTGCCATGAAGCGCTGGCTCGAGGCCTCCAAGAGTCTCGCCGAGGCTGAAAACAGTCTCGACTCCCTGCGCCGCAAATATCACTCCCAGCCCGATTCCAAACTCGGCAAAATGATTGCCGATGCTGAGAAAAATATCGAAAACCAGCGAACTGAAACCCAACAATTGCGTAACGAAATCTATAAGGCTGAAAAACGATGATATCCTTCACAATTGCTCTTGCCATCCTTATCTTAGGATATTTCACTTATGGCAAATTCATCTCACGCGTGTTCGGAGAGAACCCTTCGCGCCCTACGCCGGTGACCCATATGGCCGACGGCGTGGACTATGTGGAACTCCCCGCATGGAAGATCTTCCTTATCCAGTTTCTTAACATCGCCGGCCTCGGACCGATCTTCGGCGCCATCATGGGCGTGATGTATGGCCCGGCGGCTTTCCTCTGGATTGTGTTCGGCACTATTTTCGCTGGCGCCGTGCACGACTATATGTCGGGTATGCTCTCGCTGCGCTCCAACGGGGCGTCGCTGCCTGAAATCGTGGGTGCCCAGCTCGGCAAGGGCGTCAAGACTGTGATGCGCGTGTTCGCTTTGCTGCTGATGATTCTTGTGGGTGCCGTGTTCGTCTACAATCCCGCCGACCTCCTGGCGATGCTTACCCCCGACCATCTCGACAAACTTTTCTGGATTGTAGTGATTTTCGCTTACTATATGCTGGCCACGCTCCTGCCCGTCGATAAACTCATCGGCAAGCTCTATCCCATCTTCGGGGTGGCGCTGCTCTTTATGGCCGTAGGCATTATGGTCACGCTTTACATCCACGGCGATGCGATGCCGGAGGTATGGGAGGGATTTTATAATCACAAGGCCAATCCTGAGGCCAACCCCATCTTCCCGATGATGTTCGTGTCGATAGCCTGTGGAGCGATCTCGGGTTTCCATGCCACGCAGTCGCCGATGATGGCCCGTTGCATGACGAGCGAGCGCTATGCCCGTCCCGTATTTTATGGCGCCATGGTCACCGAGGGCATCGTGGCCCTTATCTGGGCGGCGGCCGCCATCGCCTTCACCGGCGGCTACGACGGCCTGCAGCAGTATCTCGGCACCGGCAGTCCCGCAGTGCTTGTGAATGATATCTCGAAGACATGGCTCGGCGCTTTCGGCGGTGTACTCGCTGTGCTCGGCGTGATTGCGGCTCCTATCACCTCCGGCGATACGGCGCTCCGTTCCGCACGTCTCATCGCGGCCGATTTCCTCAGCCTCAACCAGCGAAAGATTGCGAAGCGTCTGCTGGTTTCCATCCCGATTTTCGCCATCTGCTTCATTATCATGCTTATGCCTTATGACGCATTATGGCGTTATTTCGCATGGTGCAATCAGGTGCTGTCGGTGTTCACTCTCTGGACCATCACCGTATGGCTCGCACGCCACGGCAAACAGTATGTCGTGACATTGCTGCCGGCCCTCTTCATGACGATAGTCACTGTGACATATATCTTCTTTGCGCCTGAAGGCTTCGGCGCACTCACCGACACCCTCTGGGGCTTCAACATCAGTTATGAGTTCTCGCTCGCGGTAGGTTTCACGGTAGCGGCCGTGTTTGGTTACATGTTCTTCAGCATGCTCTCCAAAACCCCGCGCCTCAAACCCGAAGTCTGATTATTCTTCCGGCTCTGCCGGGACGTCTTTCTTTTTGGGAAGTGTGAGGTTCAAGAAGAGCCAGCCTAAGAAGCCCGCAAGGAATGAGCCTACGAGAATACCAAGTTTCGACTCATTCAGAAGGATGGAGTGCATCGGGTCGACATCCCCGAAACTCAGGTTGGCGATAAAGAGCGACACTGTAAAACCGATTCCGCCCAACACTGCCACCGACGCAAGCCGCGCCCAGTTGGCCCCCTCCGGCATCGGCGCCAGCCCAAGCTTGATGGTTCCCCACGAGAAGAGGAATATCCCTGAGAACTTACCCACCACTAGGCTCACCATAATCGCCAGGCTGATTCCCGACACAAGCATCGATGCCTGCATATCGTGGAAATATATGCCCGCATTAGCGAAAGCGAAGAGCGGTACAATCAGATAATTCACGAGCGGGTGAAGCGTATCCTCCATATCCTGCAGCGGAGAAATCACCTTGTCGGAAGCCGTCTCAATCTCCTTGAGCCAGTTCATCTGGTCGTGGTCGAGGATAGTGCGCGAGTTGAGGCTCTCGTCATCGTCGTGCGCGAAATGGGAGATGTTCTTGCGGATGGCCTTGATATATTTCTTAGGTGCGAACACTGGTTTCGCAGGCACCGTGAATGCCACAATCACGCCCGCGATTGTCGGATGGATTCCCGCATTCAGGAAGCAGAACCACACCCCGATTCCTATCAGCGCGTAATAGAGTTTGCTCTGCATACCGAGCATTCCGCCGGAAATGAGCATAAGTATTCCGCCAGCCGCATATAGCATCATCATCCAGTCGATGGAAGTGCTGTAGAAAATGGCAATCACAAGGATACCGCCAATGTCATCAACCACAGCCAAGGTAGTGAGGAACACTTTCAGCCCTACAGGCACACGCTTGCCGAGCATCGCCAACACGCCAAGCGAGAAGGCGATATCTGTGGCCATCGGTATGGCGGCGCCACGCATATAGTCGGTGCCGGCGGCGAACCAATAGAAAAGGGCCACAGGCACAATCATGCCGCCCACGGCCGCAAGGATTGGAAGCAACGCCTGCCGAAAGCTCGAGAGTTCCCCCACCAGCACCTCGCGCTTTATCTCCAGTCCTACGGTGAAGAAAAAGATTGCCATGAGGGCATCGTTGATGAAGGCCATCACCGACATTGGTTCGCCATGGTGGCTGAAGAGGTTAAAATTCCCCACTCTCAACTCAATCTCGTTAACCCACAGACTGTTGTAGAAGTCTGTGCAACCCGGTATATTCACAATGATAAGGGCGAGAGCGGTGGCCATCATCAGCACATTGCCGCCGTTGGTGTAATTCTTTATGGTCTTTTGGGCAGTGTAGAATACGGACATAGTGTAATCGGGGTAATTGAAAAAAACAACAGGGTAATCAATCAGTATGCTAAGATACTACTAAACAATCCGGGCGCTTAGGCCGGATTGATGCTGTCGCGCCCTTCAAGCAGTTCGAAGAGCTGCTCGGATGCAGTGGCGGTCTTCACCTTCTTCACCACATCGGTCACAACGCCCTGCGCATCGGTTACGAAAGTGGTGCGCACAATGCCCATGTATTCGCGGCCGGCCATCTTCTTCAGCTGCCACACCCCTGCCTGCTCACAGAGGGCGCAGTCGGTGTCGGCCACCAACGGGAAAGGCAATTCATTTTTCTCCGCAAATTTGCGGTGGCTTGCCTCAGAATCCTTGCTCACGCCGATAATCTGATATCCCATCTGCTGGAATGTGTCATAATTATCGCGGAAACTCTTCGCCTCCAGCGTGCAACCGGGCGTATTGTCCTTCGGATAGAAATAGATTATGAAACGCTTGCCGGGGAAATCGGAAAGCTTCACCTCATTGCCCTGGGCATCCACGCCGAGCATATCCGGAAATTTGTCTCCTATAGTCATCTTATATTAATTATGAATATTGATTTGTATTCTTGGCCAAATGGCCTGGTTGAGCGGGGCAACGCTTGCGTTGCCCGAAGATGCTCGAATAGAGTCTGCAGCTATAATCTGCAGTTATAAAGAGAACAATTCTCGAAGCTTTTTGGATTAAAAAAATTTGCCGGGCGCATTACCCGGCAAAAAATTATATCAGTCAAGCTTCAGCACGGCAAGGAAGGCTTTCTGAGGCACCTCCACCGAACCAATCTTCTTCATTCTCTTCTTGCCCGCCTTCTGCTTCTCGAGCAGCTTGCGCTTACGGGAGATATCGCCGCCGTAGCATTTCGCCGTCACATCCTTACGCACCGCTTTCACCGTTTCCCTGGCGATGATCTTCGCGCCGATGGCCGCCTGGATTGCGATGTCAAACTGCTGGCGGGGAATCAGTTCCTTCAGTTTCTCGCACATCCGTCGTCCGAATTTCACGGAATTGGTCTCATGGGTCAGCGTGCTGAGCGCGTCCACGCTCTCGCCGTTCAGAAGGATGTCGAGTTTCACGAGCTTGCTCTCCCTGTAGTCGTGGATATGGTAATCGAAGGAGGCATAGCCTTTCGAGATGCTCTTGAGTTTGTCGTAGAAATCAATCACGATTTCGCCCAGCGGCATGTCGAAGGTAAGTTCCATTCGGTTGCCGGAAATATATTCCTGTTTCACGAGTTCGCCGCGTTTGGCGAGACAGAGCGTCATGATCGGGCCGATGAATTCGGCGGCGGTAATCACGGTGGCGCGGATATAAGGCTCCTCGATATGGTCGATGAGGGTCTGCTCCGGAAGCCCGGAGGGATTGTGCACCTCTGTGCGGTTTCCTTTCTTGTCGTATACGAGATAGGACACGTTGGGCACCGTGGTGATCACATCCATGTCGAATTCGCGGCCGAGGCGCTCCTGGATTATCTCCATGTGTAGCAGGCCGAGGAAACCGCAACGGAAACCGAATCCGAGCGCGGCCGACGACTCAGGCTGGAATGTGAGCGAGGCATCGTTGAGCTGCAGTTTCTCGAGACTGGCGCGCAGGTTTTCGAAGTCTTCGGTGTCAATGGGATATACTCCAGCGAAGACCATAGGCTTCACTTCCTCGAATCCCTCGATGGCTTTGTCGCAGGGACGGCCCACATGGGTGATTGTATCGCCCACCTTCACCTCCTTGGAGGTCTTGATGCCGGAGATGATGTAGCCCACATTGCCGGCCGAGAGTTCCTTGCGGGGCGACATGCGCAGTTTGAGCACGCCGATTTCATCGGCGTGATATTCCTTGCCTGTCGACACGAATTTCACGAAGTCGTCGGTGCGGATGGTGCCGTTCACAATCTTGTAATAGGCGATGATTCCGCGGAAGGGGTTGAACACGGAGTCGAAGATCAGGGCCTGCAGCGGAGCGTCGGGGTCGCCATCGGGCGCCGGAATCCGTTCCACGATGGCCTGCAGTATCTCGTCTACGCCCATGCCGGTCTTGCCGCTGGCGCGGATTATCTCCTCCGGCTTGCAACCGAGCAGGTCCACAATCTGATCCTCCACCTCGTCGGGCTTCGCGCTGTCGAGGTCGCACTTGTTGATCACGGGTATGATCTCCAGGTCGTTGTCGATAGCCATATAGAGGTTGGAGATGGTCTGCGCCTGGATTCCCTGGGATGCGTCTACAATAAGGAGCGCGCCCTCGCAAGCTGCGATAGAGCGCGACACCTCATAACTAAAGTCTACGTGTCCCGGAGTGTCTATAAGATTAAGCACATATTTTTCGCCGTTGAGCGCATAATCCATCTGGATTGCGTGGCTCTTGATGGTGATGCCGCGCTCTCGCTCGAGGTCCATGTCATCGAGCACCTGCGCCTCCATGTCCTTGGCATCCACGGTGTGGGTGCGCTCGAGGAGACGGTCGGCAAGCGTCGACTTTCCATGGTCGATATGTGCGATTATACAGAAATTCCTTATATTCTTCATTAACGTCTTTAAAGTCTTATTTCATCGGGCAGCGGGGCTTCAACTGCTTGAAGAAGTCGTTGCCCTTGTTGTCCACGAGGATAAAGGCGGGGAAGTCTTCAACCTCAATCTTCCAGATGGCCTCCATGCCGAGTTCGGGATATTCGAGGAGCTCCACATTCTTGATGGAGTTCTTGGCGAGGATGGCGGCGGGTCCGCCGATGGAGCCGAGATAGAATCCGCCGTGCTTCTTGCAGGCATCGGTCACCTGCTGGCTGCGGTTACCCTTGGCTATCATCACCATCGAACCGCCTGCGGCCTGGAACTGGTCGACATAGGGGTCCATGCGGCCTGCCGTGGTGGGACCGAACGAACCTGAGGGCATTCCTTCGGGTTTCTTGGCCGGACCTGCGTAATAGATGGGATGGTCTTTGAGATACTGCGGCATCGGTTCGCCGGCGTCGAGACGCTCTTTGATCTTGGCGTGTGCGATGTCGCGGCCCACGATGATTGTGCCGTTGAGCGAGAGGCGCGTCGACACGGGGTATTTGTTCAATTCGGCGAGGATTTCGGGCATCGGGCGGTTGAGGTCGATCTTCACCACTTCGCCTTCACCCTCCTTACGCATCTCTTCGGGGATGAGTTCGCCGGGGAATTCGTCGAGTTTCTCGATCCAGAGACCATCTTTATTAATCTTGGCTTTCACGTTGCGGTCGGCCGAACAACTAACGCCCATTCCCACGGGGCAGCTGGCGCCGTGGCGCGGCATGCGGATCACGCGGATGTCGTGGGCGAAATATTTGCCGCCAAACTGTGCGCCAAGTCCGATGCAGTGGGCAGCCTCGAGGAGTTCCTTCTCAAGCTCCACGTCGCGGAATGCGTGACCGTATTCGTTACCCTTTGTGGGGAGGTTGTCGTAATATTTCACACTGGCCTTCTTCACGGCTGCGAGATTGGCCTCAGCCGATGTGCCGCCGATCACGAATGCGATGTGATAGGGAGGACAAGCCGCTGTGCCGAGGGTCTTCATCTTCTCTATGAGGAAGGGCACGAGGGTTTTCTTGTTGAGGATGGCCTTGGTTTCCTGATAGAGATATGTCTTATTGGCCGAGCCGCCACCCTTTGCCACGAAGAGGAACTTGTATTCATTGCCTGTAGTGGCGTGGATCTCAATCTGCGCGGGGAGGTTGCAGCCGGTGTTCACCTCGTCATACATTGTGAGGGGAGCGTTCTGCGAATAGCGGAGATTGTTTTCGGTATAGGTCTTGTATACACCGAGGGAAATCTTTTCCTCGTCGTCGCAACCGGTCCACACGTGCTGGCCCTTGTAACCGGCGCAGATGGAAGTGCCCGTATCCTGGCAGAAGGGGAGCACGCCCTTGGCGGCCACCTCAGCGTTACGGAGCATCGTGAGGGCCACGAAGCGGTCGTTCTCGGAAGCTTCGGGGTCATGAAGAATCTTGGCCACCATCTCGTTGTGCTCGCGACGCAGCATGAACGAGCAGTTGTGCGACGCCTCGTTGGCGATGATGGTCAGCGCTTCAGGATCCACCACGAGCATCTCGTGGCCGTTCCAGTTTTCTGTCTTTACATAGTCTTTGGTGATAAGACGGTATTCCGTGGTGTCCTCGCCGAGGGGGAACATTTCCTGATAATGGAAGGGTTTGGTAGCCATTGTATCTTGATTTTGAATTATATCGTAATAAAAAGGGCTATAAAAGCCGCACGCAAAATTAATAAAAAATCGCATGAAAAGCAAAACCGGCCAAGAATTAGTCCAATTAGTCCAATTAGACCAATTAGTCCAATTAGTCCAATTAGTCTATCTGCCCTGTCAACCCCATCTGCCCTAATTCCTATCCTACATTATTCATAGGGTGCCTTAACGTGCGGCACTGGGCTGATAGCACGGATG
>OGNF01000660.1_pt1 | contig 36017 bp, 33 predicted proteins | sample 1573321 | NCBI WGS metagenome assembly OGNF01 (sample SAMEA2581911, study PRJEB24529) | metagenome | biome: Human gut stool | place: China | collected 2011 | reverse complement strand
GCAGAAATCATAGATTGTTTCCATACCGGCTCAACATCTCCTCACAGCATCCGTGCTATCAGCCCAGTGCCGCACGTTAAGGCACCCTATGAATAATGTAGGCTAAGTCCTGGACCCAATTATTCCAGCATAAGACACTCTCCGATATTCAGATTTCTTCCAGTCTGTCGATATCGCTGCAGCCGACGAGGACGTCGGCAATGCGGTTTAGTTTAGGATTGGAAGCACTTGCATTGCCACATGCCCAGCGACGGCGGGGGCAAGAGCAAAGCCCAAATAGCGCTCTCGGCCTTCTCTGCGTGCTCGCGCCTTTTGTCAGCTTCAATTTCAGCAGCATCGGCAAGGTCTTCTCTGCGCCTCTGCGCGCGAGTACGCGGAGGAGGCCAACTAATTATATTGTCTGAGTGTTATGATTATTGGATGCGATGTTCACTATAACATCATGTATGCATCCATTCATAATCACTATAATATGGAAATCAACGAATTATTCAATCTTAAGGGAAAGATGGCGATTGTTACCGGAGGTGGAAACGGCATTGGGAAAGGCTGTTGTAGGATTCTGGCTGCGGCCGGAGCCTCGGTAGTGGTCAGCGACATCAATGAGTCTAACGCTAAGGCAGTGGCTGATGAAATCGCAGAAGAGGGAGGCAAGGCTATACCGGTGGTTTGCAATGTGCTTGAGGAATCCGACCTCGTGAACCTTATCGACACTACAGTAAAAACTTTCGGCACTGTCAACATCCTCGTGAACAATGCCGGACTCGGAGGTGGAGGTCGTGAGAACCCCTTCAAGATTGATATGGCTTATGTGGAGCGCATTTATAAGATAAATGTGTTCGCACCCTTGCGGCTCTGCCAGTTGGCTGTGCCGGAGATGCAGAAATCAGGCTATGGCAGTGTAATTAACATCACGTCGATGAGTTCCGTCGACAAGGAGGCCAACATGTGCGTCTACTCCTCGTCGAAGGCCGCATTGAATCATCTCGCCGCCAACGTGGCTTACGACTTCGGCCCATATGGGGTGAGAGTCAACAATGTAGGGCCGGGAGCCACCAAGACCAACGCACTCGCCAAGATACTCACCCCCGAACTGGAGGAGAAGATGCTTCGTCACACTCCCATCAAGCGACTCGGAGAAGTTGAAGACATCGCACACGCTGTCCTCTTCTTTGCATCGCCCGCATCGGCCTGGATCAGCGGCCAGACAATTTTCGTAAACGGCGGCGGCGACCAGACACTTGACTGAGAAAATTTTGTATTTTGAATGTTGAATTTTGAATGAACAGCGTAGGGCGTGCTCTGAGGACGACGTCCACATCGGCCATATTATGCTGACTTAAAGCCGATTATCAATCATCAATCATTAAGAGTTCGCTTCGGCTGTTGCTTGCCTTTATATAGAGACCTTTTGTTGGATGTTCCACTTTCTGGCCCTGAAGGTTGTAGTATACTGCCGGGGTGCTGCTGTCTGTGCATAATTGGATAGTGCAGTCGCCCCGCAACTGGGAGTGTTGGGTTCAGGGTTTGCGAGCAGGGTCGCAGGTGAGTCCTACGCCGAGCTTCTTGAAAATCTTGCGGTCCACCTCGCCGAGCATCACAGTGGAATGCACCTGACAGCCCTTCAACTCGGGGAGCATCTCCAGAGCGCGACGGCATTTTTCATCGCGAGTGCTGAGCACAGAAAGCGCCACAAGAACCTCATCCGTATGCAAGCGAGGATTGTTGCCCTGAAGATAGGCGGTCTTGGTATGCTGAATAGGCTCAATCATTTCCTGCGGAATGAGTTTGATATCGTGGTCGATGCCTGCGAGATGCTTGATGGCATTCAGAATCAATGCGGCACTTGGACCAAGCAAAGCGCTCGTCTCCGCAGTGATGATAGTTCCGTCAGATAATTCAATCGCCGAACAAGGTATACCTGAACTCTCGGCACGCTTGCGAGCGGCCACAATCGGTTTGCGGTAACTTGTGTCTATTCCGGCCTGCTTGAAAAGCAGTTCAATCTTATTGACCTCCGATTCATTGCCTTCCCCCTGTGCCAGGCGGTTGAGCGCCTGGAAATAACGGAGCACAATTTCATTTTTCGAGGCTTCGCGGCAAACATCGTCGTCATCTATGCAGAAGCCCACCATGTTGACTCCCATATCTGTAGGAGACTTATAAGGACTCTCCCCATAGATTCCCTCAAACAGGGCGTTGAGCACAGGGAAGATTTCGATGTCGCGGTTATAATTGATGGCAGTCTTTCCGTAAGCGTCGAGATGGAACGGATCAATCATATTGACATCATTCAGGTCGGCAGTGGCTGCTTCGTAGGCGATATTGACAGGATGTTTGAGTGGCATGCTCCATACCGGGAAAGTCTCAAACTTAGCGTAACCGGCCTCTATGCCACGCTTGTGCTCATTATAGAGCTGGCTGAGGCAGACGGCCATCTTGCCGCTGCCGGGGCCGGGAGCTGTTACGATCACCAGCGGACGTGTGGTCTCGATATAATCGTTCTTGCCAAATCCCTCGTCGGAAGCAATGAGTTTTACGTTGCCGGGATATCCGTCGATGATATAGTGGAGATAGGTGCGGATGCCCATTCTTTCCAGTTTGGCGCGGAAAGCGTCGGCACTCTGCTGGCCGTAATAGTGGGTGATACATACGGAACTTACGAGAAAGCCGCGTTTCTGGAAAGCCTCACGAAGACGAAGCACATCCATATCATATGTGATTCCGAGGTCGCCGCGCACCTTATTTTTCTCGATGTCAGTGGCACTGATTACGATCACAATCTCTATGCGGTCGCTCAGTTTGCTGAGCATCTTAAGTTTGCTGTCGGGCTCAAATCCCGGAAGCACCCGCGATGCGTGATAATCGTCAAAGAGTTTACCGCCAAGCTCAAGATAGAGCTTGTTTCCGAACTTCTCTACTCTCTCTCTGATATGCTCGGACTGAATCCGCTCATACTTGCTGTTGTCAAAACCACGTTTCATAACGGGATACAAAATTACTAATTTTTGCCCATACTGACAACAGCCGCCGTAATTTCAATTGATTATTTCAGTTTGCTAAGAATCTCAAAAGCCTCCTGCCTCCCGGCATTCAGTCTATCGGAATAATGGGCATCGGAATTGACAGCCAAGGGCAATCCGGCTGCCTTCAGCCGCGGCCATATCGACCCTTCAGGATGGAACCGATGGCGCGTATCCAATGCTTTGGTATTGATTTCTACTATGCATCCGCTGGAGGCAGCGTGGCTTATAACATCATCTATCATAGCCTGATACCATCCGTAACTTTCTAGCTGCGGATCATAGACAGAGGCGTTCCCGGCGATTTTATCGAAATGGCCCAGAATCTCAAAACCGCCACGCTCAAGCATTGTAAGTTCCTGCTCGAAAAATTTCTCGACCACATAACGAAGGTCGCCCTGAAAACCATCCTTAAGATATTGTCCGAACCTTTCAGCTTTCCCGTCGCAATCCAATGGAATTCCATCCTGATTAGGTACAAAATGAACAGACCCGATGCGATAGTCAAGCGGAAGTCGCTGAAAATAATCTATATGCGGGCCGAAATCAGCACTGATGAAATCCACCTCCATCCCGGTCAAAAGGGTCAGGCTATCGGCAGACTCCTGACGCAACTCCTCGCATTCTTCCAGATAAGCAGGCACTGACTCACGGCTCATATTGCAGTTGGATTCCACACATATAGGAGAATGTGGCGACACGCCCCAAATTCTGAACTCTTGCTCCGCAGCGGCAGCAACCATCTCGCGCAGAGTGTTGTGGCCATCGCAATATTGTGTGTGCGAATGCAGGTTGTATCTGTCTGTGTCCTTTATCAGTTCAACGATATCTTGCGGTGTCATATCAAAGTAACAATTCATCAGCCGATCTACGGCAGAACAGAGTCTTATATTTCGAGGATGCTGGGCTGGAGGGTAAGCAGGTCGATGGTAAAGAGGCGGTTGAGGAGGAGCGTGCCGCACCGGGCGGAGTGCTTGATGGCTTCAGCTGCCTGGATGCTGGCCACCACGCCTGCCGCCGGACCTAACACGCCGGCCATTCCGCATGGGGTGAACGCGCTGCATTCCTGCGGACTGAACACTTCAGAATATCTTGTGGCACCAGGATGCCACGACATCACTTGTCCGCGGAATCCGCCCACACCTCCGATACAACAGGGAGTCTGCGTGTCGGAGCATACTCTGTCGGTCATGAATTTGGTGGTCGGATTGTCGCTGCCATCGATTACAAAATCATATTCCGGGAAAAGTTCATGCGCCTTCTTCTCTGTTACGAGGCATTCCTCCACATTTACCTTTATTTCCGAATTTAGCGCACGCATTCTTGCGGCGAGCACATCCGCCTTACTCTTGCCGAGCGAATGCTCGTCGAAAAAGAGCTGACGCTGCAGGTTGGTGATGTCGATGGTGTCGAAGTCGGCAATGCCCACGGTGCCGATGCCCGAAGCGGCGAGATACATTGCGGCCATCGAACCCAATGCGCCGCAACCTATCACAAGCACACGGCTTGCTGCCAAAAGTTGAAGCCCTTCCCGACCTATTTCGGGGAGGGCTTCAAGGCGTGAATATCTGATTGAATCTTCGTTCATTTGAAAGAATGGGGACAGGGGATTAGCCGCAGTGCCAGAACTTGCTCACAAGGTTGAGCATCTCCTGACGGTTCTGTCCGATTTCAGAACGCAGATTCTTGTCTCTGTATTGTTTGAGCTGCTTGATAATTCCATCAATCATCTGGGGCGAGAACACTCCGAGAGCCTCAAACACTGCTCTGTCGGCATCAATAGCCTTGGAGGAAGCGTAGCAGCTGTCGGGCAGCGAAGCGAGCGACTCGAGTTTTTCGCGGTTGTCGTCCTGATGGATGTTGACGTTGACATAGAGTTCTTCGGCGCGCTTGAGAGCATTGGGCATCTCGAAACCGGAGCGGGCAGCTACAATCATGCCGGAGAGCAACTGATAAACGTTTGCGCTGCAGTCGGCGCTACGGAGTTCCACGGTCTGCTTGTCGGGAAGCACGAGGTCGGCTTCCTCGAGAGGATTGGCCTGAGTGCACATATCCTTTTCGCCAGTCCAGCCAAGGGGCACGCGGATAAGCACGGAACGGTTGCGGTCGCCCCAGCAGATGGATGTGGGAGCTTCCTGATGAGGAACAAGGCGGAAATAACTGGTTGGCACTTTGTTGCCCATAGCGGTGATTGCGGATGCATGCTCGAGGATACCTACGATTGCCTTTTTAGCATCGTCGCTGAGTTTGCCATCCTTTGTCATCATGTTCTTGCCATCCTTCATCAGTTTGAAATGGATGTGCAGACCGCTGCCAGCCTTGCCCTCGGTGATTTTGGGAGCGAAAGTGACGTCAAGGTTCTTCTTGAATGCGAGAGTGCGGATAATCCACTTGGCAAGCATCAGGGTGTCGGCGGCCTCTACGGCGGGCACGGGGAGGAATTCCACCTCGTTCTGCTCGAACACTTTGTCGTTGAGTGTGAAGTTGCCCACCTCATTGTGGCCGTATTTGATCTGGCCGCCTGTCTGAGCGATGAGGTTCATGCACTCGGTGCGGAAGTCGTTGAATTTTGCGAAAGGTGCAGACTCGTGGTAGCCCTTCTGGTCAGTGGCATGGAAAATCTTGGGATCGTCGGCAATCACATAATATTCGAGCTCGCCCATTGCGTAGAAGTCCATGCCTGTGGTTTCGCGGAAAGTTTCCACTGCGCGGCGCAGGGAATACTCGGGGCTCGCGGGCATAGGATTTCCTTCATTATTGAAGAAGGAGCAGAGCATAGTGAGGGTGGGAATCTCAGCGAAGGGATCCACGAATGCTGTGGAATAGCGGGGAATCACATAGAGGTCGCTATTGCCTGCCTCTATGAATGGGAAGAGGCTGCTGCCGTCCACACGCTCGCCGAAGGTAAGGATTGAGTAGAGATATTCCTCGGAGTTGATTACGAAGTTGAGAGTCTTGAGTCGGTTGTCGTCGGCAGGATACATGAAATTAATCATGCGGATGCCGTTTTCTTTCACAAAGCGGATGATGTCGGCTTTTGTGAATTCGTGGGCTGGCTTCTGGAGAAAGCGCACCACGGCATTGGGTTGAAGATCAAAGTTGGTATTCATTTAAGGTTGTGTTGTGAAGCCTTTTCCGGGCTTCCATATATTAAAAAGGTTAGAGCTTTCCGGTTGCTTACCGGGTTGAAGCGGTAAGATTGTTGCAAATGTATCAAATTTTTGAATACGAAACAAATTTTTTTTAATGTTGTATTAATTTTAGAGGGCAGTCGCTCTGCGACTGGGAGATGTGTGGCTACTCAATTCAAAATTCAAAATTCAACATTACTTCAACTATTCGGGGGGATGGGTTGTTATATTTGCGTGGGGGGATTGCGGGTGAACTATAACGAACTTAAAAACTATTTGATATTATGGAAAAATTTGAGGAACTGATTAATTCCGACAAACCCTTGTTGATTGACTTTTTCGCCACATGGTGTGGCCCTTGCAAGATGATGCACCCTGTGCTTGAGGAACTTGCCGGCAAGGTTGGCGACAAGGCCCGCATCGTGAAGATTGATATTGATAAGAATGAAAAACTGGCCGCTATCTATAATGTGCGCTCTGTGCCTACATTCATGATTTTCGTGAAGGGAGAACTGAAATGGCGTGCCTCCGGCATGCGTTCCGAACAGGAACTCGAGCAGGAACTGGCCAAGTTCTACTAAGATATTCACAAATTATACATTAGCATAACAGATCAAGTCCCGCACAACCTCAGTGGTATGTGCGGGACTTTATTTAATTTTGAATGTTGAATGTTGAATTACGAAAGTAGTATTTTCTAATTTTTAATTTTTGTGTGGGGCGTTATGCAAAGGTCTTCTTCTTGAAGATACTCTTCATTTTGAGGGTGATGACTCCGAGTATCGCTTCGCCGAATATGGAGGAGTTCATCTTCGATGTGCCGAGCTGGCGGTTGACAAAGACAATCGGCACCTCCACAATCTTGAATTTCTTGAAATAAGATTTGAACTTCATCTCAATCTGGAAAGCGTAGCCCTTGAACTGGATTTTATCCAGGTCGAGGGTCTCGAGCACCTTGTTTCGCCAGCAAACGAATCCGGCGGTGGCATCGTGCAGAGGCATGCGCGTGATCATTCGCACATATACGGAGGCGAAATAAGACATCAGCACTCGGCCAATGGGCCAGTTGACCACATTCACACCGGACACATATCGTGAGCCCACAGCCACATCAGCGCCATTGTCGCGGCATTCGTGATAGAGGCGGGGAAGATCCTTGGGATTGTGGGAGAAATCGGCATCCATCTCAATCACGTATTTATAACGGCGCTGCAGAGCCCATTTGAATCCATGGATATAGGCTGTGCCGAGGCCGAGTTTACCCTCTCGCGTCTCCATATACACGCGGCCGGGATACTGGCTGATTTTCGTGCGCACCACATCCTGCGTGCCGTCGGGGGATGCGTCGTCGATTACAAGAACATCGAAGCCATCCTCCAGCTGCATCACTGCATCAATGATATTGGAGATGTTTTCAATCTCATTATACGTTGGTATTATGACGAGTGCATCGTTCATGTTGGTGATTGTTAGTGGCCGGCTATGCCGGAGGTCGATATATCTTTATGCAAATTTAAATAAAATTCTTTAAAGTCAATTGCAATGATGGGAAAAATATTGCTTCCGGCCTGAATTATTCCCTAATCGGGATGAGTTTCATGCGTCAGATGAAGCTTTTCAGTTCGCGGTAGAGCTGATTCACGGGGAGTCCCATCACATTATAGTAGCTGCCTTCAATCCATTCCACAGCCACGCAGCCTATCCATTCCTGAATACCATAGGCGCCGGCCTTGTCGAGCGGAAGGAAGTTCTCCACATAATAGCGGGCCTCCTCCTCTGTGATGTTGCTGAAGCGCACCTCCGTGACTGAGCTGAAGCTCACACGCTTCATCTTCGTGGAGATGCAGACGCCGCTCACCACCTTATGCACTTTTCCGGAAAGTTCCATAAGCATGGCGATGGCCTGCGGCATGTCCTTTGGTTTGCCGAGCACCTTGTCGTCGAGGATTACGAGCGTGTCGGCGGTGATCACCATATCGTTGTCGTGCATGGAATCAAGATAGGCGTCAGCCTTTTGGTTGGCGAGGAATTGGGGAATCTCCTCCTTGCGGAGAGTGTCGGGATAGGTTTCCTCAAGGCCACCTATGGTCACAACTGTGAATGGTATGCGCAGCTGATTGAGCAGTTCTCTGCGGCGCGGCGACTTGCTGCCCAGCAGGATGTTATATTTACGGATATTCTCGAGCATCTTTGTGATTGATGATTTATGATTGATGATTCTTTAATAGTGCAGTCGCTCCGCGACTTACCAGCCGAAGGCGGTGGCGTCGACAAGCCATTGCGAGTTGGCTTTAAGCACCTGCTCTATCACATCGCGGCCACAACCGTAGCCGCCATTGAAGCGGGACACATACCGCGCCGCCAACCTGGCTTCAGGACAGGCGTCGGCAGGTGCGCACGAAAGCCCTACAAATTTCAAACATTTCAGATCGGGAATGTCATCACCCATATAAAGCACGTTTTCAGGCAAGAGATTGCATTCCTCCGTCCATTTCTGAAGCACATCGATCTTATGTGCCGCACCAAGGAAGATATCCTGGACATCAAGCGCCTCATAACGGAAGCGAACCCGCTCATCCTTGCCGCCGGTGATGATGGCGATACGATAGTTTAGTTTGGCGGCGAGCTGCAAAGCGTAACCATCCTTGATGTTTACCATGCGGAGGGGCTGACCTTGCTCGTCCATCGGTATTGTGGAGGGTGAGAGCACGCCGTCGACGTCAAATGCGAACGCGCGTATTTTTTTTAAATCGTAATCAATCATTGAGTATTGAATTAGTGAGAGTCTGATAAATGCCTTTTAATTCGGGTTTACTCTCGAGCATCTTGAGATGACGTGAGATTGTCCGCATGTCGTGGCGCTCAGCCGGACCGGTCTGCGCCTGACGAGGATGCGACACTCGCTCCAGTTTGCCGACAGTTTCCCGCAGGAGCGGAAGCATAAGCCGGAAGTCAATGTCCTCACCTGCAAGATATTCGTCGGCAAGAGCCCATAGACGGTTCGCGAAATTGCAGGCCACCACCGAGGCAAGATGAAGCGCCCTTCTCTTCTCGGAATCCATCTTCATGGTTTCACCGAAGGGACAAGCGATCCATGCGAGGCGCTTATATGTGAAATCCGAATCACCCTCTATGAAGATTGGAATCTCCGGGTAATCAAGTTTTATTCCTTTGGAAAAGGTCTGCAAAGGATAGAACACGCCTAAATGAAATCCGCATTCCGTTGCAGCATCCAGAGCAGAAAGGGGAGTGGTGCCTGATGTGTGCGCAATGACAGGTGGATTCAGGCCATCGCAATACCCGGAATCACGCATAGTGCCGATTTGGCTGCACAAGCGGCCGCACACCTCGGCAATCGCGTCGTCGGCCACTGCAAGCAGATACACGGAGGCATCCCTTCGCAGTCCATCAAAGGAACGCGGGTTGACTATGCGACAGTCAAAATCCTCGTATCCACTCATCGCTGTGAGAAGATGCGAGGCTACGTTTCCTCTTCCAATGATATCAATTTTCATTATGTGCTCCTAATTTATCATTCAGCTGCCAAATGGCGGCATGGCCCATGGTGGTGCGGATATTTATCTCCACGCAGGGATTCACCTTTCCCTCAGGCGTGGCAAGACAGTCGATGCCAAGCGGACCGGAGTAATACGGTGCAATCAGCGACTCGATTGCCCGCTGCTGGATTTGCACAATCCTGTCGGGGTCGACGCTGACAGCCGATGCAATCAAAGTCTTCAAATCGGATTGCGAGGCGAGACGGTTGCCCATATACCTTCCCTGATTCGAGGCATTGAACACTGACCAACCCACGAATTCAGCCGCACCGTTGCGGCATTCCCATTCCGAAGCGAAATCCAGAGCCACCGGCCAAGCCACTTCCCCCATCACACTTCCTTGCCTTGCGATGTAACCGCCAATCCAGCGGCGGAGCTGCTCACGGGTCATTTCCGTTGACCTTACAACGCCTCTTCCGGAACTGCTCCAGGGAGCCTTGAAAAAGAGATCCTGATATTCATCCGCCATGCGCATTGCATCATCGGCATTGAAGAATTCCTGAGGAAGCGGTACTTCAAATTCATCCAGCATAGTGTGGAAGGCGATTGTGTTGCGGCGGTGCGACAGCCTTTCAATGGCGAGCATATCAGCATCTGACGGGACTCCTGCGAGCGCGGGCAATGCTTTTGTGAGGACTCGCCGAATGGCGCGGTTCCATCCCCAGGGGCGCGCCCGGAAACCTGCTCCTTTACCGGGAAGAAGCTTTCCGGTATCTCCTTCCCCATAGAAAATTCGGCCGTGACGGTCGAGCAGTGTGAGTTGCTTTTTCTTGACCTGTTGAAAATAGGGTAGGGGGCATATGGTCTCCAAGCCATTGTGGTCAAGGAGCATCAGGGCATCGCCGGGAGAAGCGAATACAGCAGGGAAGAGAGCCTTCGAGAAACGCAGACGGGTCACGGAGGCCGGCGGGGTATAAAAATCCGATTTCGCAGCAAGTGCGAAATCGGTTTCTATATTGTAAATATGCAAATCCGCAAGCATCACGCTGTCGGGTGAGGGAGACGTGGCTCAGTCGTCGAGCATTGCGCGCTCCTTGAGCGGATTGGAGAAATAGAGTTTATGCTCTATATATTCCTGAGTGGCTATCAGAGTGGGTTTCGGGAGCTTCTCGTAGAAGCGCGAAATCTCAATCTGTTCGCGATTTTCCGACACCTCCTCGAGATTGTCGGTAGATGCGAATTCCTGCAGTTTCTTCTCAAGTTCCTTCTTGATTTCCTGAGAGATCTGGTTGGCTCTCTTGCCAATGATGCAGACTGTTTCGTAAACATTTCCCGTCTGCTCCGCCATGGCGATCATGTCGCGGGTCACGGTGGTGAGAGGGGCGTTTGTTTTCTTATAATCCATAGATATCGCTATTTATATAAATATGGTGTCTAAATGAAATTCTTAAGTTATTTCTGCACATGCTTTTCGGCGATGCGCAGGATAGTCTCGGCCTCATGCTTGTGCTTGGAGTCGGGGTTATTGTTGATGAATGAGTAATATTCATCCACAACATCCCTGTATCTTTCGCCCATTTTTTCAGCAACGCTCTGTCGGGCAATCTGATATTTGCTTTTGAGCACGAGAAGCTCGAAGTCTTCCCTATATTTCGAGAAGGGATATTCCTTGAGGGCATTCTGGGCCACGATGATTGCCGACTGGCAATTATTACCCATATAGTTGCCGAGATTGTAATAAAGTTGGGCATTCTGGAGCTCCTTGAGCGTAAGTTTGTCCTGCATCTCGAAGATGGCTTTCTGCACCTGTGGCACCTTCTCGCTCTTTGGATAGAACTCGAGGAAATCTTTTAGCTCCTCGATGGCTTTTACGGTATAGGTCTGGTCGAGCTGGGGATCGGGAGAGTCGAGATAGAAGCCATAACCGGAATAATACCTTGCATTCTCGGCAAATTTCCCCTTGGGATAGCGGTTGTAGTAGGTTTTGAAATAAAGATTGGAATTGGCGTAATCCTTATTTTCGAAATACGACATTGCGAGAAGGTAAAGGGCTTCCTCACCCTTCGCCGTGCCGCGGAGGGGGGTATATATTTCGTTGAGAATGGTAGAGGCCTGAAGAAATTTTTTCTCGTCGAAGGCACGCTTGGCGTAGTCGAACTTATAGTCCACGTCGCGGCTCTTGAGCACTTTTGTATATTCTGTGCACGAAGCGAGACAAAACACTAAAGGCAGCAAATACAGGATCTTGCGCATTTCCTAATCTGTTGATACTTAAGCCCGGGGCACACAATTAAAGTGGGAGGAAGTTCGCGTAAGGACACAACATCCCTGTATGCATAGGCCATATTCAGTGCAAAGTTAACAAAAATAATTCGATTTCAGAGGTAAATCAATTAAAATTTAAGTAAAAATTGTTAACTTTGTGTTTCCAAATCATGTCTATGCTGTGAAGAAGGAAAAATCAGACAATTCATTCAACTGGGGCAGTAAGTTTATCGACCGCCATCCGGTTTTCGCCAATGTGGTTATTATCATTGTGATAACCCTTTTGTGCATATATGCCGCCTATCTTGCGACAGCGCTCTTCACCAAGCATGGGCGCAGTTGCAAGGTGCCCGGTGTGGAGAACATGTCATATACAGAGGCAGTGTCACTGCTACATTCACGGGGACTCAAGGTGGATATCCGCGACTCTATATATAAGGACGATGTGAAGCCTGGATTTGTGATTGAGCAATTCCCCAAGGCCAATTCCATCGTGAAGCCCGGCCGCAAGATTTTCCTTTACATCAACGCGGTTCATCCCAAGGAGGTGATTCTCGACGACGACAATCATCCGGCAGAATACGCGCTTAGGGGAAGTTCCTACCGCAGCACAGTGGCACGCCTCGAGGAATTGGGCTTCAAGCATATGAGAGTGGTCCGCGTGCTTGGCACTACCGACCGCGTGGTCAAGATCATCGCCAACGGCCGGCCTGTGCGCAAGATGCAGAAAGTGCCCGTAAATGCAGTTCTTACAATCGAAGTGGCCGACGGTCGTCTGGCCGACCTGAAAGACTCACTGCAGAATCTGGAATACCTGCAGATGTATAACGAGCAGAGAGACTCCTACACTCCTACAGAAGAGGAGAACTCATATTCCGGCTCTGAATCCGAAGAATCCTACACGCCTGCCTCCACGCCATCCGAGCCTGAAACAGAGGAGGAACAGAATTCCCAATATTTTTAGCACACAGGATTATGCTTGAAAAAGAGGAGTGCGAAAATCCTTTGGAGGAACAGGAGGAATGCGAACAGGAGCTCTATGAGCATTTCCGGTTTGTGGCCGACCGCGGTCAGCAGTTGCTGCGCGTGGACAAGTTCCTTGTAGAGCGGATGGAGCGCACCTCGCGCAACCGAATCCAGCAGGCGGCCGATGCAGGATGCATCCTCGCCAACGGAAAACCTGTAAAGCAGAACTATCGCGTAAAGCCGGGCGATGTGATAAGCATCGTGATGGACCGTCCTCGCTATGATTTCGAGATCGTGGCCGAGGATATACCGCTTGATATTGTTTACGAGGATGACACTGTGCTGGTGGTCAATAAGCCGGCCGGCCTTGTGGTGCATCCGGGCCATGGCAACTGGACCGGCACCCTTGTGAATGCCCTGGCATTCCATTTCCGCGATAATCCCAATTATGATGTGAACGACCCGCGCCTCGGCCTCGTGCACCGCATCGACAAGGACACTTCCGGCCTGCTTGTGGTGGCTAAGACACCGGAGGCCAAGACTATGCTCGGCCGCCAGTTTTTCGAAAAGACCACGCGCCGCGAATACCGTGCCCTTGTATGGGGCGACATCCCGGAGGACAAGGGCACAATTGTGGGAAGCATCGCCCGCAATCCCCGCGACAAACTACAGATGTGCGTCACTGAGAATCCCGAAGAAGGGAAACACGCCGTGACGCATTTCGAGGTGCTGGAACGGTTCGGATATGTCACCCTTGTGAAGTGCGTGCTCGAAACGGGTCGCACCCATCAGATCCGCGTGCATTTCAAGCATCAGGGACATCCGCTTTTCAACGATGCCCGCTATGGTGGCGACCAGATTCTTAAAGGACAGCGCACCCAGAAATACAAGCAGTTTATAATGAATTGCTTCGAGACTTGCCCGCGGCAGGCTCTACATGCCCGCACCCTCGGGTTCCGTCATCCCGCCACAGGAAAAGAGATGGACTTCGAGGCTCCTCTTCCCCCGGATATGGAGGCCCTCCTGGAAAAATGGAGGCGCCGAGACTCTCAAAACGACTAAATCTGCCACTTGCCGGCAAAGATAATATATTATGAATTCTCAAGACTTAGACTTCAGCGACATAGCGCCTTATGACGATTCCGTGTTCCATGAGAAGATGGTGGAACTGGTGAAGGATCCCGGCTTCCTGCATGCAGTGGGATACACGATGCCCAAGGATGATGTGCCCGCACTCATCGAGGATCTGCTGAAAATCGACAATAGTTATGATTTCCAGCATCAGATAATGTATCCCTTCCTTGAGATGCTTGCGAAGACCACTACCTCCGGGATATCTCTTGGCGGTATAAAATACTACAACCCTTCGCTGAGTTATACATATATCACTAACCATCGCGACATAGTGCTCGACGCCTCCTTCCTCAATCTTACGTTCCTGCGCCGCGGATGGCCTACTTCGGAGGTAGCCATCGGCAACAACCTGCTGGTGTTCGACTGGATCAACGACCTTGTGCGCCTTAACAAGTCGTTTATAGTGAAACGCAACACTGGTCTTCGCGAAGGTCTGCTGGCCGCCAAGAAACTCTCGGCCTATATTCATTATTCGATTCTCGACAAGCATGAGTCAGTATGGATTGCTCAGCGTGAGGGACGAGCCAAGGACAGCAGCGACCGCACGCAGGAGTCTCTTGTGAAGATGCTTGCTCTCGGAGGAGAGGGTTCATTCATGGAGCGCCTCAAGGAGATCAATCTCATGCCTGTATCGATTTCCTATGAGTTCGACCCGAACGACTATCTGAAGGCCCGCGAGTTCCTGATGAAACGCCGCAATCCAGAGTTTAAGAAATCGCAACGCGACGACCTCTTCAGCATGGAGACCGGTCTGCTGCAGAATAAGGGACGCGTGCATTTCCAGCTCACCCCGCGCATCAACACTAAGATTGACCAGATCGGCGATTTCCGCGACAACAACACCGCTGCAAAATATGTGGGTGCGCTTATCGACCAGGCCATCCACCGCAGTTATGAAATCTTCCCCATCAATTATGTGGCATTCGACATGCTCCATTCATGCGAGCGCTTCAAAAACAAATACACCGAAGAGCAGCGCCGCGACACTCTCGACTATTTCAACCGCCAGCTCGAGAAGGTGGATGTGCCCGACGTTACGGAGGAGGAGCGCGGATTCCTGATGGAGATGATGCTCACAATGTATGCCAATCCGCTGAAGAACAAACTTAAGACAATTCTTGGAGGAATCGAATGAGAATACCCGTGCTTACGGCCGTGTGCCTGATCCTCTTCCCCATCCTTCTGGACTTATATATTTTCTGCGATATCCGCAGCTATGTGCCTCAGAAGCGCCGCAAGGCTGCCGAATGGGTGCATGGAGCGCTGTCGGTGCTTCTATGGGTCTTCATCATCGTGGTGATATGCCTGCCGAAGCGTGAGTATGGCGAACCGATTATCGGCGCCATGTGGATGCTTTATGCCTTTGCCACAGTATATCTGGCCAAGGCTTTCTATGCACTTTCTTCTCTGATCGGGCGTCTTGTGGCGCGAATCAGGCATCGGAAAGGAATGGGAGGTATATATACCGGCGTTGTGCTCGGGGCTATGGTGCTCGGTGTGTGCTGGTGGGGCGCGCTGGTCAACAGGTATCAGATCGATGTGGAGCACACCGAGATAAGCTACGCTGACCTCCCTGCTGCTTTCGATGGCTACAGGATTGTGCAATTCAGCGATGCCCATGTGGGCACATGGGGCTCGGATACAGCATTTGTGTCGCGTCTTGTGGACAGCATCAATGCCCAGAATGCTGATATGATTGTATTTACAGGCGATTTCGTGAATCGTGAGACCCGCGAACTTAAGCCTTTTGTCGATGTGCTCTCCCGCCTCCATGCCCGCGATGGCGTATATTCCATTCTCGGAAATCACGACTATGGCGATTATATCGACTGGCCTTCGCCCGATCAGAAAGCGGAAAACAACCGTCGGCTTGCCGCCATGCAGAAGCAGATGGGATGGCAGCTGCTGAAGAATGAATATAGGATGATTCCCAAAGAGGGCGATAGCATTGCGTTGATTGGCGTGGAGAATTGGGGCGAACCACCCTTCAAGGTGTACGGAGACCTGAAAGCATCTTACCCTGCCGATGGAGCGCGCCATCTCAACGACTCGGTGTTCAAAATTCTCCTTACCCATAATCCTATGCACTGGACAAATGAAGTTACCAAGAAGAGCAATGTCAACCTGACACTCTCCGGACATACCCATGCCATGCAGACGATGGTGAGGGTAGGAGAATGGAAATGGTCGCCCTGTGTGTGGCGCTACAAGACATGGGGCGGACTTTACGCCGACAGCGTAGGCAAGAAGAGCCCTATGTATCTTTACGTGAATATCGGCTGCGGCGAAGTGGGTATGCCTGCACGTATCGGAGCCACTCCGGAAGTCACTGTAATAAATCTAAGGCGAAAGTAAAACTGAAGATTCAGAGAAACTCAGTATGGGAAAACCGGTGAATGTGGTAATCAGCCTTGGCAGCAATTGCGGTCTACGCAAGGAGAATGTAGAGGCCGCAACAAGATTTCTCGGCACAGTACTTACCGAAATGCGAGCCTCTTCCATATATGAGACACCGGAAATCCATGGCCTGCCACATCTTTATATGAATGCCGTGCTGGAAGGGAATTTCAGCGGAGAATTTGATGAATTGCATGAGATGTGCAAAATCTATGAGAAGGAGAATGGCCGGGACGAAAATGCGCGAAACCGTGGCGATGTGCCCATCGATCTGGATATAGTGACCTGGGATGAAGAGATTATCCGCCCGAGAGATTTCTCAATGGAATTCTTCAAGATTGGATATCGCCAATTGATTGGGGATTGAGGATTGACAGTCGCTCCGCGACTGCACTATAAAGAACTATTCAAGATCCTTTCGCACTCGAGCAGAATTGGCTCATTCTTATCTCCTGCTCGGCATGCCACTATAAATTTATCCTGGCCAGATTTCAGCCCGTATCTCTTTGCGATTTCCGCAGCTGCAATCGGATAATTCCTTGATATCACATTATAAGCACACCCTTTGAGACGTTTTATACTTTTCTTGTCAAGAATATTCTTGATGCGGAATAAACGCCCCGGAAAGTCAGGATGATATTGAGGGGAGATAAAAAGGTCGGTGTCGGCTGCCAGTTGATACATCCCTTCAAACTCGCAGCAAAGCCTCTCGCCGCAGCGAGCCTTATGCAATCCGGCATTTGGATCATATAGAAAACAAACCTCTGACATATCGGACATATCGGGCTTGTCGGACATGGCGGACATGGCGGATTTGGCGTAAGGCTTTATGGCTATCGGGCCGCTGTGGTTGAGGTCTTCGGGATTGCAGATGAATCCCGAAGCCAATTCCGGTTTCTGCCCGGGCAGAAATTCACCGCTGGCTGTAAGGTCGACCACCACAATTTCCGGTTTCTTCCTAACTTCCTTATTATCTATTACCATCAGCACCTCCTTGCATTCCCCCTTCACGCATACGATATGCACTGCGGATATGCCGTGCAGTTGACTCGTGGCTTTTTTGATATCGAGAATTGGAGAAGCCTTTATGAGGATTTGACGGGCGTGCGAGCGGATGAGAGCAAGATTTGATACGACATCAGGCAAACAGTCTTCGAGAAAATATACCCGTTTGTTTTTGTCATCTCCTTCTCGCCTGGCAGGATCGATAAAAATAACATCGTAGATTATATCCGAATTGCGGATATAATCGATGGAATCGGCACAAATCACATTGAAATTATTCACACCAAGCGCATTTGCATTCCGCTTCAATGTCTCGGCCTTCACAGGGTCGAGTTCAACAGCCGTCACATCCGGTCTTTGCTCGCCGGGCCGGTCTTCGCTTTTGGCGAGTGCTGCCGTCATTGCATCTATGCCGAGACCGGCCGTCATGTCGAGCCAGGAATCGGCTTCGCCGCCAAGAAAAGCATGATATTGAGCCACAAACTGATTACTTGCCTGTTCGGCCGAAATTCCTGCAGGAAATTCAAAATCAGGATTTTGCAGAAAGAAATCAATCTTCTTAGCGCACTTGCGGCGGCATTCTATCTGCATCACGGCATTTTCGAGTGGGAAGGGGAGTGGTTTGCCGGCATAGCGCAACATGAGAGTGGAGGCGTTTTCGCTTCCATGCTCCGAAATGAATTTCTTAATCTCCCCGTCCATATTAATGCTGCCGCCTATTTTGAAGATACCACCACTGATTCTATTGCAAACGAATTTCGCGGATGTCGATAAGATGATGGATAATGGCGAATATCGTAAGTCCTGCAGGAGAATGGATATTCAGTTTGGCGGCTATGTTTCGGCGATAGGTGGTGATGGTATGTACCGAGAGACACATTGCATCAGCTATCTCCTTATTCTGCAATCCTTTGGCCACATATCTAATCACCTCCTTCTCTCGTTCGCCAATTGCATCGATCGGAGGCACAGCATCTTGTGGTTCGTCGGCAACAGGTTCGTCGGTGGCCTCTTCATCCGAAATGGATGATTCCAGCCGGGTAGCCGCCGGCACAAGAATCTCATTTTCCACTCGGCAGTGGGTTTCGAGATCTTTCTGGCATGAGATTAGGTCGTAGAGCACGGAATTGAGCATATCGTTTCCGCCATGCTGGTAATGGTGAATCACGATATCGATTAATTCCGACAGACGTTCGGTCATGTCGGTATGGTTGGCGCTATATTCCGCGATGTGGAAATCGCCTCGTTCGCCATGCGAGATGAGACGTTCGATATAGGGGAACACCACCTCATTCTCATAGCCCATATGGCGGCGAACCTCCATCACATAATCATCATAATATTTCAGGATGAGGAATGTGACGTCGGTCATCTCGGAGCAATTGATTGCCTCGATAAGTTTGCGGCGTATCAGTGGAAGATTGAAATCGAGGAAATATGTGTGCGCTTTTTTGAGATATTTCATCAGCGAGGGGAGAGAAACCGGTGTCGCCGCGCGCAGATGATTGCCTATGAGATTTGCAACGGCAAGAAAGGTCTGGGTATCGACGCCATGCTTGCGGCAAACCTCAGCCACAGAAGCGTCGCCAAAACCGAAGGGGATGTCAAACCGGCTGATCACAAGGATGAGAAGATTGTTATCCTCAATCACGTCGCGCAGCCTGCTCGAGGCTAAATATTCTTCCATATTGATTGTCTTCCTGATGTGGGCTATAAGGTTAATGCTGTAATTCCCTTGAATCACGAAGCAAAATTAGCAAAAAAGCCGTTAATGGGAAATACCTATAATTGGGTAATCCTACGATGTCAGCTATTGCACTTTTTGGCGTTGACGTGGTTTTCGGCCTGCCTTGCAGCCATTTTTGCCTCTGAGGGATTGTCGGCGGGAGTCCAGAATCGAGTCCCGTCAATGGAATCGGGAAGATATTGCTGCTCCACAAAATGGCCCTTGAAATCGTGGGCATATTTATATCCGTCGCCATAACCGAGTTCCGACATCAGTTTGGTGGGGGCATTGCGCAGATGCAGCGGTACGGGAAGGTCGCCTGTCTGACGCACTGTTTCCAAAGCGCTGTCGATGGCAAGATATGCGGAATTGCTTTTCGGCGAATTGGCAAGATAGATGGCGCATTCGGAGAGAATTATCCGGCCTTCGGGCCAGCCGATTTTCTGGAGCGCATCAAAGGTGGCATTGGCAAGAAGAAGGGCATTGGGGTTGGCAAGACCGATATCTTCTGCGGCGAGAATCACCAGACGGCGGGCTATGAATGCCGGGTCCTCACCGCCGGCCACCATCCTTGCGAGCCAATAGACAGCGGCATCGGGATTGCTGCCCCGCACCGACTTGATGAAGGCGGAGATGATGTCATAGTGCATCTCCCCGTTGCGGTCGTAGGCGGCAGGGTTTTCCTGCAGGCTGTCAGTGACATTCTTGTCGTTGATAACCACCGGCTGGCCGTCGGGTGTGGCCTGCTCTATAAGATCAAGTATATTCAGGAGTTTCCGGGCGTCGCCGCCGGCGAAGCGGAATAGAGCCGCTGTGGAATCAATCCTCCATTCGCGCTGATGGAGCACCTCATCCTTTTCCAGTGCCCGGTCGAGCAGACGTTGCAAAGCGGCTGAGTCAAGCGAACGGAGTGTATATACCTGTGCACGACTCAGAAGAGGACGAATCACCTCAAAACTTGGGTTCTCGGTGGTGGCGCCGATTAGGGTCACAGTGCCGCGCTCCACAGCTCCTAACAGCGAATCCTGCTGCGACTTGTTGAACCGGTGGATTTCATCGATGAAGAGAATCGGGCGACCCTTGGCAAATACGCTGCGTGCGTCGGCCTCGCATTTCTGAAGCACCTCACGCACATCCTTCACGCCAGATGTCACGGCACTCAGAGTATAGAAAGGGACCTCTGTCTGACGGGCCACAATGCGAGCCAGCGTGGTTTTGCCCACACCGGGTGGTCCCCAGAGTATGAATGAGTTCACGCGGCCGCTCTCAATCATCTTGCGGATTATGCCTTCGGGCCCTACAAGGTGTTCCTGCCCGATATAGTCCTCCAGGTTTTCTGGCCGGAGGCGTTCTGCCAATGGGATATTGTTCAATATTGCTATGGTTCTTTATTTTTATTTTCAATTGCCTCGATCACTTCATCAATCGTGATTTGAGAGAGAGTCTCCACAATGCGGTCGGCCATGGGTCGCAATTGTTCTGCGGGCAATGTGGTTGAGAGTCCCACCACATAGCATCCGGCCCGATGTCCGGCAGTGACGCCTTGCAGCGAATCCTCAAACACCACGCAATCCCGCGGGCGGGCATTGCATAGGCGCGCTCCGAGAAGATAGCCCTCTGGGTCGGGTTTGGAATGGCAGATGCGGTCGGCCGTGACAATGTCGGTAAAAAGCCCCTCCAGTTCGGGAAGTTCCTCGCGCAGACGCCGCATCTTCATCTCGTTGCTGCTCGTTACAAGCACGCTCGGGATTTCTCGGCTCTTAAGCTCGAGAAGCATCTCGCGTGCCCCCGGAAGGTAATTATATTTCATCTGCTGCTCAAGAGTGTTGAGCATGTCGGTGATGGCGGCGTGCTGATTCCGGGGATAATATCTGTTCAGGATTTCGGTGAGTGTCTGCCCCTTTATCACAATAGGGAAATTGGCCACTCCGGTAGGGAAATGCCTGTCGATATCGCTCCAGATCCGGGTATATTCCGACTCGCTGTCGATAATCACTCCATCGAGGTCAAAAAGGAATCCGTGTGTCATAGACTATGAGTAACAGTGAAAGAAAATGATGAAGGGAAAAGTTAATGCCTCAGACGAGTCGGAATGGGTCGGCGTCCTTCCATGCGGGGAATTTCTCGCGGAAGGCATCGAGTTTTTCGCGGCTCAGGCGTGCATAGAGCAGGTCATCGCCGGGTCCGGGCACGCTTACTGTCTTTCCCTTGAAGTCAATCACAGCGGAACTTCCGTCGTAGTTGAAGCCACGGTCGTCGGTGCCGCGGCAATCCACTGCGCAGACATATGCCTCATTCTCAATGGCTCGCGCCGGAAGCAGTGCATTCCATGCCCCTACACGCACATCGGGCCAGTTGGCCACTACAATCAGGGCATCATATTCATTTGTCTTGTTGCGACACCACACCGGGAAACGAATATCGTAGCACACCACCAATGCAAGATTCCATCCGCGATAGCGCACGAGCATGCGGTCGTAGCCACGAGAGAACACCTGATCCTCTCCGGCCATGGTGAAGAGATGGTGCTTGTCCTGGAATGTCTCCTCTCCTGAGGGCTCGATGAAGAAGGCCCGGTTGTAGAGCGAACCGCCGCTATTTGCTATAAACGACCCTGCAATCGCCACCTTATGCTCCGATGCAAGACGTTTCAGATGGTCGATGGTCTCCCCTGTGTTTCTTTCGGCGATGGCACGCACCTTCTCCTTGTCCTTTCCGGATGGGAAGCCGGTGGAGAATGTTTCCGGTAGAATAAGAAGATCCGTGTCGGGATGCATCTCCTTCATCTTGTTTTCGAGGAGGGTGAGGTTGGCCTGCTTGTCCCCCCAGGTGATCTGCATGGGGAAGAGGCACACATTGAGGTCGCTCCAGATCATATTATGATGATTTTTATATTTTGCGTAGCTATCTTAGCAATCATAGCCACTGCTGATTTCTTATTGATTTTCACACTCCGAATTTCTCGGGGTAGCGGGCAAGGGATGCCATATCGGCGTAATATGCCTTCACTCTGGCAAGGTCTGCTTCAGGATGGCCCGTTGGCTCGAATTCATCGCGGATTATTATGTTTTTGTGCTTATAGTCAATCACGCCCAATTGCACGGGGACTCCCGCGCCGTAAGCCATATAGAGAAAACCTGTGTGCCATTTCTGCTGAAGGCTTCGCGTGCCCTCCGGCGTTACGGCAAGATTCATATAGTTGCGGCTCCGGAAATCCTCAATCACGCTTTGTGTGAGCGAGCGCCCGGTTTTCTTCGAAGTTACCGGAATGCCCCCCAAACCCTTGAGCAGATATTTCAATGGGAAGAAAAACCAGAATTCCTTCATCAGGAAATTGGCTTTTCTTCCCAGAGATTTGTATGCCAGGAGTCCAAGAATGAAGTCCCAGTTGGAAGTGTGGGGAGCAACGCAAATCACGCATTTGTCGCGGCGTGGAGCAGTGATATCCACTTTCCAGCCGAAAAAGTGCAGGATTCGTCCCCAACAGTTCATCACTTGTCAGAGTATTTATTTGGCAGCTTCAGCCGCTATCTCCTTGTTGCGGGCTTTCTCATCGGCGGGAAGAGCCTCGTTGAAGAGTTTGAGGGCGGTATTTGTAGCCTCCTCGAATTCCGTGTCGATCTTATCGAAGAGCTGCACGAAGAAAGCGCGTTTCGCACGGCCGTATTCCTTGGGGTCGCTGAATGCGCCGGGACCCATGTCGAAGGTGATATTGGCATTGATCTTGGCATTGCCCACTGCGCGAAGCATCGTCTCGATTGCGGAGGAGAGCTTGTCCTGATCCACATTTTCCACATTATAATATGCGGAAAGCATCTCGTTAATCACGGCTGCGCCAAGCGCATCTACGTATTTCTTAAATTCTCTCTTGTTCATATGCGGTTAATTTGTCTAATCGGGTTAAATATGTTTATATTTTATTAACGCCGTTTATTCGCATTTTGATTTATGACCTCCTTATTTTTTCTCCAGGATGTAGGAGCGCTCCGGGGCAGCGAAGCCGTTGAGGCGTCCTCCCTTCACGTGGAATTCCTTGCCATAGACCACGTCATGGTAAGTGCCGGAGGGCAGGGTGGTGGGGAGGTCTACCACATTGGCAAATGTGCCCAAGTTGACAATAGCGGCACCCTTTTTGCCACGGTTCACAAGAAGCACCTGGCCATTGTCGGAAACCTGAAGATTCTCACGCTCGCCCTTCATGTGCTTGCGGAAATTATTTACAGCCTTCACTTCGGGGTGCATGAACTCGTCGTTGCCACGTGCGCCAAGCACATTGTCGCCATAATAATTAGTGCGGGTGGAACCGGCAGGACGGGAGAAGAAAAGCGGAGTGCCGTTCTGACGGGCGGTAAGGAACACCCATCCCATGCGGATCTGCTCGTCGGTGAGGCCGGCAGACTCATGGGCGTTGGCATAAGTGTCATGGCTCTCCACCCATGTGGTGAGATATTCGGGAGCCGCGTCATGGTAGTAGCTTTTGAGGTCAATGCCGTTTGCGTTGCGCTTTTCGAGCACCTCGCGGAGCACATGGCCATAGCTCGATGCTGTCTGACCCATATAGTCGGCATATTCCTTTTCAGGAACATTTTTGTCCTGGAGCACTTCTCCATATACGAAGAGGGAATCGTAGGGGATGGCGAGACGAGTGCCCTTCACGGCCTTGCGGCCGGTGACCACATCCCAGAAATCATTCTCCTTCACTCCGGCCTCCTTGTCCACAGGGTCGGAATGTACGCCTACGTGCTTGGCCGTATCGTAACGGAATCCGCGCACTCCCATGCCGATGAGGTCGTTGACGAATTCAAGGTAGTATTTCTGGAAGAGGGGATTCTCGGTGTTGACATCCGGCAGACCACCCACGCCCATAAGCGTGCACTCTGTGCGGTCGGTATAGTCGGAGATGGAGGTTAGACCATTGGTATGGAACATCTTGTCGCGGCCGCCTACAGCCTTATAAAAATTGTCGGACACGGCGTCGATATCGAATGCCGTGTGATTGGGGAGCACGTCTACGATCACCTTGACATTGTATTTGGCGGCAGAGTCCATCATCTGTTTCATCTGCTCGCGTGTGCCAAGGATGGCATTGCCTATGGTCCAGTCGGTGGGCTGATAATAATAATACCAGTTGCCCTCCTTCACATTCTCGTCGAAAATCTTTTTGCCGCTGCCTTCAGGAGCATAGCAGGCCTGCACGGGGGAGGTCTGGATCATCGTGAAACCGGAATCGGCAATCTTTTTCATGTTGTCGGCCATAGCAGGGAAGTTCCAGCTCCAGGCGTGGAGGATGGTCTCCGAGTTGGTGGCATCAGGATGAACTGTCATCCGGTCTTTTGCGAAGCCCTGGATGGGAAGAAGCAGGGCGAGGGGAAGAACAAGAAATGTTTTTTTCATTTTGGGATGTATTGATTTTAAAAGGTTTAGGATCTTCCTTTTTTAATTACGCACATACGCTATAAATATATAACGCACATGCGCTGTGATTTCAATCAAGAGGGTTATATCAAATATCAAACCAAAGTTAGTGAAAAAATTTTTAATAGGCAAAAAATAGGGCATGAAACGCAAAACCTGCACACCGGAGCTGGATGTGTGCCAAATGCTAATTATATTTAAAATATTGATAATTAAGCGAGTTAGATTTGGATAGAATGGAAATTTGCAGTAATTTTGCAGTGCAATAACACGATAGAACGTATATAGCCCGTGAATTTCGGACTGACGTATATCACTTCGGACAATGAGTGATTCATTCGCTGAAGCGCACTTAAAAACATCAGAATTGAACATGAATTTTAAACATATAATCGCTTGTGCAATCATGATGACCGTCGGATTGACAAGCTTCTCACAGACTCATTCCAACACCCGTCGCGCCCACAACCGCATGCATCAGGAGATGCTCGCGAATGTAAAGAGCCGCATGGATGCCAGCGTAATCGGCAACATGCTGAAAGACGAGGTGGTGAAAAGAGAAAAATCCAACGATATGTCGGCCGAGTCGGCACAGCTCATCGGCGACCTTCTCAAGGAGGCCAACCGCCATATCGGCAAACCCTACCGCCACGGTATGAAGGGTCCCAACGCCTTCGATTGCTCCGGGTTCTCCAGTTACGTTTACAAGCAGTTCGGCTATTCCATCAGCCCTGCTTCCCGCGCCCAGTATCTCGAGGGTGAGAAAGTGGAACGCAAGAATCTCCGCAAAGGCGACCTCGTGTTCTTCACCAGCCGGAGCAGCGGCCGCAACGTCGGCCATGTTGGCATCGTGGTCAGCGCCAACAATGAAACCGGCGATTTTAAATTCATCCATGCAAGCATCAGAGGCGTGAAAATAAGCGATTGTTCCGGATATTATGCCAATCGCTACGTAGGAGCCCGCCGAATCATAAAATAATAAACTTGATTTTGTTTCATAATTATTCTGCCGCCGATGCACCGCGAGGTGCTTGGCGGCAGCCCTATTTTTGGCACTTTATTTGTTTATATTTTTGTGATGAACGATAATAAAATTTATGCAGCCGACGCTGTGGAGGTCACCGGCGCCAGAGTGCACAATCTTAAGAACATCAACGTAACGCTCCCCCATAATTCCCTCAATGTGATCACCGGGTTGAGCGGTTCTGGAAAGTCATCGCTTGCCTTCGACACAATTTTCGCCGAAGGCCAGCGCCGCTATATAGAAACATTCTCCGCCTATGCCCGCAACATGCTCGGCTCTATCGAACGCCCGGATGTGGACTGCATCAACGGCCTCAGCCCTGTGATCAGCATCGAGCAGAAAACTGTGAACAAAAATCCGCGAAGCACTATCGGCACCACCACCGAAATCTACGATTTTTTCCGTCTTCTTTTCTCAAGAATGGGGGAGGCGAGGAGTTATCTTTCCGGCCAGCCGATGGTAAAGTATACCACCGACAAGATCGTCGACCTCGTGGTGAAGGATTATGAAGGCTGCAAGATTAGCCTGCTCGCTCCCCTTGTAAAGAACCGCAAGGGACACTATAAGGATCTTTTCGAAACTCTTCGCAAGAAGGGATTCCTTTATGTGCGCATCGACGGCGAAATGAAGGAGATTGAATACGGCATGAAACTCAACCGCTATCAGAACCACTCCATCGAACTGGTGGTGGACCGTCTTCGTGCGAATGCCGATGATCTGCAGCGTCTTCGCTCTTCGATAGAGTCAGCCCTCAAGATGGGCAACAAGATGATGATGGTGCTCGACATGGAGAATGATTCCGTGCGCAGTTTCAGCCAATTGCTTATGGATGCCGAAACCGGTCTCTCATATCCCGAACCTGCTCCCCATGATTTCAGTTTCAATTCCCCGAAAGGCGCTTGCCGCAAATGCAAGGGGCTCGGGTTTGTGAATATCGTGGATGTAGACAAGATTATCCCCGACAGGAAGAAATCAATCTATGATGGTGCCATCGCACCCCTTGGCAAATATAAGAACTCCCTTATATTCTGGCAGATCGATGCCATATGCAAAATGCACGACGCCACGCTTCGCACCCCCGTGTCGGAACTTTCTGAGGAATGTATCGATGAAATCCTCAACGGCACGGATGCGCGCCTCGAAATCGAGAATGAAACCATGTCGCTGCAGCGATATGGCGCCACATTCGACGGCCTTGTGAAATATATCGAGATGCAGCAGAGCGAGGATGCCGGCGCAGAGGCCAACAAATGGAGCGGGCAGTTTTTCTCCCGCGCCGTCTGTCCCGAATGCGGTGGCACCCGCCTCAATAAGATAGCCCGCCATTTCTTCATCGACGGCAAGAGCATCGCCGATGTGGCAAGCATGGACCTTGGCCAACTATATGCCTGGACCGAAGGACTCGAGGACAGGCTGGACCAGTCGAAGAGGGTGGTGGCTGAGGAGATTCTAAAGGAGATACGCAGCCGGATTCGTTTCCTGCTCGATGTTGGCCTGGAATATCTGTCGCTCGACCGCAACAGCGCTTCGCTAAGCGGCGGCGAGAGCCAGCGAATACGCCTCGCCACACAAATCGGTTCGCAGCTCGTGAATGTGCTATACATCCTCGACGAACCATCCATCGGCCTCCACCAGCGCGACAACGTGCGCCTCATCGACAGCCTCAAGCGCCTGCGCGACAATGGCAACACTATCATAGTGGTGGAGCACGATAAAGATATCATGAAGGAGGCCGACTATGTGGTGGACATAGGCCCGGGAGCAGGAAAGAGCGGGGGAGAGGTCGTGTTTGAAGGCACTCCTGCAAAGATGCTCGAGACTGCGACCCTCACTTCGCAATATCTGAATGGCCAGAAGGAGATAGCCGTGCCCGAAAAGCGGCGGCAAGGGAATGGCAAGATGCTGAAAATTTCCGGAGCAAGCGGCCATAATCTCAAAAACGTGGATCTGAAACTCCCGCTCGGCAAATTCGTTTGTGTCACCGGCGTGAGCGGTAGCGGCAAGTCGTCGCTGATAAATGGCACGCTGCGTCCCATCCTCAGCCAGAAATTTTACCGCTCAATCGAAAATCCGCTTCCCTACAAAAAAATCGCCGGAGATGAATATATAGATAAGGTGGTCACCGTGGACCAGTCTCCGCTCGGGAGAAGCCCACGCTCAAATCCGGCTACCTATACCGGAGTATTTGCCGACATAAGAAAACTCTTCGTAGAACTCCCAGAATCGAAGATAAGAGGCTATCGGCCAGGCAGATTCTCATTCAATGTGTCGGGCGGCCGCTGCGAAACCTGCAAAGGAAACGGCTACCGCACCATAGAGATGAATTTCCTTCCAGATGTGCTTGTGCCTTGTGAGGAATGCCACGGAAAACGCTACAACCGCGAGACGCTCGAGGTGAGATACAAGGGCAAATCCATCAGCGACGTGCTTGATATGACTGTGAATCAGGCAGTTGAATTCTTTGAGAATGTTCCTGTCATCCTCCGGAAAATCAAAGTGTTGCAGGAGATTGGCCTTGGGTATATAAAGCTCGGCCAACCGTCAAGCACACTGAGCGGTGGTGAGAACCAGCGCGTGAAATTAGCTACTGAACTCGCAAAGCGCGACACAGGCAAGACGCTATTCATCCTTGACGAACCGACCACCGGACTTCATTTCGAGGATATACGCGTATTGCTTCAGGTGATAAACAAACTGGTGGACAAAGGGAACACGATGGTTGTGATAGAGCACAATCTTGATGTGATTAAATGCGCAGACCATGTTATCGACCTTGGACCCGATGGCGGCCGTGACGGCGGCATGATTATCGCAGAAGGCACGCCTGAAGAGATTCTGAAAGGTCCCGAAACTCCCACAACGCGCTTTCTCCGCGCCGAGATCGGATAAAACCAAATCTCCAAGAGAGATTGGAAAAATCAAACTCCCAAAAGATTGGATAAAATGGAATCTTAAGGGAGATTAGGTAAAAATAGAATTCTCATAAAGTTTAGATTTTAATATAGCAGAGCCTTCGGCGAGATGCCGAGGGCTCTGCTGCTTTTAATCTGCACCCAAAAAGCGGCAAAAGAAGATTCTATTTAACATAATAGTGATTATATAAAATTTATCGACATTCCCCCATTTTCCATTTATTTTCATTGGCCATTCTTCCAACGCCGCCTGCCTAAGCTCTCACAAAGCCTCATATGGATTTCTTGGAAGCCTCCCGTTCGGATTATCTCTAAGTAGCTGGCATGAATTTCCTGGTATGTCTGCGGTCTTCTCTTAATAATCCATCTGAGCCGTCGAAGATTGTGTGTCGCCGGCCAAGGGCCGTTGAGGCTGTTAGCTTCCTAAGCCGGATAATTCAGCATAAAAAAAGGAGGCATCCTTTGAAGATGTCTCCTTTTGATGTTGCCTTGGAAAGACTCGAACTCTCACAAACGGAACCAGAATCCGGTGTGCTACCATTACACCACAAGGCAATTTTTTTCGTGATTTCTCACTGTCTTTGGGTCTCTTCCCTTAAGACGATGCAAAATTACAACCTTTTTTTTAATCCTGCAAATTTTCAATGAAAAATTTTTAAATTTTTTCAAAAAAAATCTGTCTCATTTCCCCGACACTACAGCGTTTTTAGAGGATTTTTAGGCGTAGTGGTCTGATATTCTTTCAAATATGATGGCGTGCTGTAGGCAAGGTCGAGGAAGTCATTTTCCCGGAAAGCTTTCTCAGATAGTGCCAGCATATCCTTAGCCATTGGATTCAGGTCGGCAATCCATTCCGCATTTTCGAGTTTGATCACATCTTTTGTCTTGGCAGCACCATCGCCCATAAAGATTACTTTCCGGCCGGCAAGCGAGTTGAAGGATTCCGGAGTGATGATCATCGGGCCAGGAGCGATTACCGGATTGAGCGCGAAATCATAGGCCGCTGTAAAAACTTCCATTCTTCTCGCATCAATCATCGGCACAAGAATCTCATCGCCCTGCCAGTCCATGCTGCGGAACATGGCCTTTACTGCCAGAATCTTGAGCGTGTCCACCCCGATCAGTGGAACGTCGAGGCTGAAAGCAAGTCCTTTGGCAAGCGAAAGCCCGATACGCAGACCCGTATAACTGCCGGGGCCGATACTTACTGCCACAGCATCAAGTTTCTGCTCCTTGCGCGTGAGTTCCTCCATACATCGCTCCACGAAGGGCGCAAGTTTGTTGGCGTGCTGCATCCCCTCAGCATTATCTAACTGATATTCCAGACATCCGTCGCGTGTGATTGCCACGCTGCAGATTTTTCCCGACGTCTCTATATTTAAGATTGTAGACACTTTATATAATTTTGAATTTTGAATTTTGAATTGGTCGCTGAGATTCTAATTTTGAATTCAGTTTTGAATAAGGTTTGCATGGAAAGCTTCCACTGCGCGCATGCCGTCGATGGCGGCTGACACGATTCCCCCTGCATAGCCCGCGCCCTCCCCTACGGGATAAAGCCTCGGATGCGACACCGACTCAAGCGTGTCCCGGCTACGCGTGACGCGCACCGGTGAGGAGGTGCGTGATTCCAGCCCAATGAGAATGGCATCGTTTGTAAGGAATCCGGGACACTTCCGCCCGAAGTCAATGAATCCTTTGCGCAGACGCTCGGCTATAAATTCAGGCAGCAGATGATGAAAATCCGCAGAATGAATACCGGGCGCATAGGATGTGGCGGGAAGGGTGTCCGACTCCTTATATATAGTGAAGTCTTCCATGCGCTGTGCCGGGGCATTGATTGAATTTCCGGATTTCTCAAAGAAGCGATGCTCCAGATTCTCCTGCAATTCCAACATACTTAAATCGCCGGCCCCCTCAAATTCCGGAAAATCTCCGGGACGGATTTCCACCACCATTCCCGAATTTGCCCATCGGCCGGAACGTCCTGACGCGGACATACCGTTGACCACCAGTTCGTTATCGTCGCTTCCGGCCGGCACCACTACCCCACCGGGACACATGCAGAAGGAATATACACCTCGGCCGTCAACCTGTGTAACATAACTGTATTCAGCTGCAGGAAGATATTTTCCACGACCTTCACGCGAGTGATACTGCAGTTGGTCAATGAGATGCTGCGGATGTTCGAGTCGAACGCCCATCGCGAGGCCTTTGGGTTCGAGGGCTACACCTGACTCGTGCAACCGGCGGAAAGTGTCGTGAGCCGAGTGACCTGTAGCGAGGAGCACCGCATCGCCGCCGTAGAATTTTTCTCCGCATTCCACCCCCACGGCTTTGCCGTCGCAAAACCGAATCTTGTCGACGAGCGTCTCGAAGTGAACCTCACCGCCGTTTTCGATAATAGTCTGGCGCATGGCCTTTATCACATGGGGCAGACGGTCGCTGCCGATGTGTGGATGGGCGTCGATGAGGATATCAGGGGAAGCGCCGTGCTGCACGAAGAGCTGAAGCACCTCCTCCACGCTGCCTCTTTTCTTGCTGCGGGTGAAGAGTTTGCCATCGCTATATGCACCCGCCCCACCCTCTCCGAAAGCGTAATTGCTATGGGGATTTATGCGGCCGAGGCGACTTATATTGGCAAGGTCGATTCGGCGGGAGTCTACATCGCGACCACGCTCCAGCACCACGGGCTTGATGCCGAGAGTGACGGCCTTCAACGCGGCAAACAGTCCGCCGGGGCCGGCACCCACAATCACCATCACAGGGGCGTCGGAAGGCACAGGCGAGAATGCCACAGGGCGCACGATCGGTTCGACTTCAGTATCCGGACCGGTGGACACACGGACTGTAAGATTCACCACCACAGCACGTTTGCGGGCGTCGATGGAGCGTTTAATAATCCGCAAGTCGCGAATCTCCTCCGGCTTTATTTTCAATGTGCGGGCAATCTCCCTCTCCACATTCCGGCGACTCGCAGCCACCTTCGGCGAAACCCGTAATATTACATCCTGCATTTTTCTGAGAGTAGTTTGTGAGGGATAAGCCCTTCATAAGTCGATTCCCAAATCCCGATGCAAAAGTAGCAATAAAAATTGGGAGTTGCAAAAGTAGAAATGTTTTCTTAAATTTGCATAGCATTTGCGCCCCTGTAGCCACGCAGGCATCCCAATGCCCTAAACATCAGCATCTAAGACCAAATATATATAAATGAGTAGCCAGCCATTCACGCATCTTCACGTGCATTCCCAATACAGCCTCCTCGACGGCAAAGCCAGCATCCCCGAACTTGTGGACAAGGCCATTGCTGACGGCATGCATGGGATAGCCCTTACCGACCATGGCAATATGTTCGGTATCAAGGAGTTCTTCAATTATGTAGAAAAGAAGAATTCCGGCAAGGAGGATGGCGAGAAATTCAAGCCAATCCTCGGTTGCGAGATGTATGTGGCCAAAGGAAGCATGTATGATAAGAAAGACAAGAGCGACAATGGCTACCATCTTATCGTGCTGGCTAAAAACCAGAAAGGCTACCACAACCTTGTGAAACTCGTAAGCAAGGCCTGGACCGACGGCTACTATTACAAACCGCGCACCGACCATTCCGAACTTGAGAAGCACCGCGAGGGACTCATAGTGTGCTCGGCATGTCTTGGCGGCGAGGTGCCCCAGATGATTCTGAACGGAGATCTGGAGCGCGCCGACGAATATGTGAAATGGTACAAGGACACTTTCGGCGACGACTATTATATTGAGCTTCAGCGCCATCAGACATTCAAGGAGAATGCCAACACGCAGGTATATGAGGAGCAGTGCAAGGTAAACGTTGAATTGCTCAAACTTGCCAAGAAATACGGCATCAAGGTAGTAGCCACCAACGACGTGCACTTCACCTTCGAAAATGATGCCGAGGCACACGACCGCCTCATCTGCGTGTCGATGCAGAAGAAATTCGCCGAGCCGCGACTGCATTACACCAAACAGGAATGGCTGAAGACTCCCGACGAGATGGAGGCCATCTTCAAGGATATTCCCGAAGCCATCGCCACCACACAGGAGATTCTAGACAAGGTGGAATTCTACACCATCAACCATGCCCCCATCATGCCCTTCTTCGAGATTCCGAAGGAATTCGGCACAGAGGAGGAATACCGCGCACGTCTCACCGAGGAGGACCTCTTCAATGAGTTTACCCGCGACGAGAACGGACAGGTGGTGCTCTCCGAAGAGGATGCGAAGAAAAAGATAGAGCGTCTCGGGGGCTACGACAAACTCTACCGAATCAAATTCGAAGCTGACTATCTCGAGAAACTTACGCTCGACGGCGCCAAGGAACGCTACGGCGATCCGATACCGGAAGATGTGATGGAGCGATTGAAATTCGAACTCTACATCATGAAGACGATGGGATTCCCGGGCTACTTCCTCATCGTGCAGGACTTCATCAACACCGGGCGCAACAAGCTCGGCGTCAGCATCGGCCCGGGCCGTGGTTCGGCGGCCGGTTCGGCGGCGGCCTACTGTCTCGGAATCACGCAGATCGACCCCATCAAATATGACCTACTCTTCGAACGTTTCCTCAACCCAGACCGAATCTCGCTTCCTGATATCGACGTAGACTTCGACGACGACGGCCGCTATGAGGTGCTTAAATATGTCACTGAGAAATATGGCGCCGAGAAGGTGGCCCATATCATCACCTTCGGCACCATGGCCACGAAGATGGCCATAAAGGATGTGGCGAAAGTGCTCGATGTGTCTGTGGCGGAAGCCAACAGGCTTGCGCGGCTTGTGCCCGACCGCCTGCCCGACGTGGATGGCAAGACCCCGAAAATCAATTTCAAGAACTGCCTCAAATATTGCAAGGAATTCGCGGCCGAAACTCAGAATCCTGCTGAGAATGTGCGCGAAACGATGAAATATGCCGAGCAGCTTGAGGGCAACATCCGCAACACCGGCGTGCATGCCTGCGGCGTGATCATTAGCCGCGACGACATCACCGACTGGGTGCCCGTGTCAATGGCCACCGACGCCGATGGCGAAAAAGTGATAACAACCCAGTATGAGGGCAGCATCATCGAGGACACAGGACTTATCAAGATGGACTTCCTCGGCTTGAAGACACTCTCCATCATCAAGGAAACACTCGCCAACATCAAGCATACTCACGACATCGACCTCGACATCGACCATATTCCCCTCGACGACGCGGCCACTTTCGACCTCTATTGCAAGGGCAACACTACATCTACCTTCCAGTTTGAGTCGCCAGGAATGCAGAACTCCCTCCGCAGCCTCCAGCCCTCCAAATTCGAGGACCTCATCGCCATGAACGCCCTCTACCGCCCGGGGCCTATGGACTATATCCCCTCCTTTATCCGACGCAAGCATGGCGAGGAGGAGATCGTTTACGACATCCCCTGCATGAAGCAATATCTGGAGGAGACTTATGGCGTAACAGTATATCAGGAACAGGTGATGCTCCTGTCGCGTCTGCTGGCCAACTTCACCCGAGGCGAGAGCGATATGCTCCGCAAGGCCATGGGTAAGAAGCAGATTGACAAGATGCAGAAGTTGAAGAAGAAATTTATGGCGCAGGGCCAGGAGAACGGCCACTCCGAGGAGGTGCTCAATAAGATATGGGCCGACTGGGAGAAGTTCGCTTCCTATGCTTTCAATAAGAGCCATGCCACATGCTATTCCTGGGTGGCTTACCAGACAGCATATCTCAAGGCCCATTATCCGGCTGAATACATGGCCGGCGTGATGAGCCGGAACGTCACCGCCGCCGACAAACTCCGCAAGGTGATGGACGAATGCAAACGCATGGGAATCACCGTCAAGGTGCCCGACATCAACGAGTCCACGGAGAAATTCGGCGTAAACAAGAAGGGTGAGATCCGTTTCGGCCTTACCGCGGTGAAGGGTGTCGGGGCGAACGCAGTGAAGGCAATCCTGCTTGAACGCAATGCCAACGGACCCTTCAAAGATATCTATGACTTTGTGGAGCGAGTGAATCTCGGGGCCTGCAACCGCAGCGCCATAGAGAACCTTGCAATGGCGGGCGCTTTCGACTGCTTCGGCCATCCAAGGGAATGCTATGTGTATCAGATGTTCGACACCACATTCGCCGATATGCTTGTGAAATATGGCCAGAACATCCAGAACGACAAGAATTCCCTGCAGCTTAGCCTTTTCGGAGACCTCGAGCCAATCGAGACCAACAAGCCTCCATATCCCCAGGCGGAACCCTGGAGCAAGATGGCAATCCTTGAAAAGGAGAAGGAACTCATAACGATGTATCTTTCAGCCCATCCCCTCGACCCCTACTATATGGAGATTACATATGGCTGCAACACTTCTTGCGATGAATTCCGCGACAAGGAGCGTCCGGGAGAACATGTTTCGTTAGGCGGTCTTGTCACCAAGGTGTCGAAAAAAATATCCCGCAACGGCAAGGAGTTTGGAGTGATAGAAATCGAAGACTTCAACAGCAAGACCGAGTTCAGGCTCTTCGGCAAGAACTATGACGCCTATTTCAACAAATTCATCGAGGGGGAACCCATCTATATCTCTCTGAATTATACACCAAGCCGTTACAATCCAGAGCGCTGCGACACAATCATCGAGGAGATTACCCCGATGGAGAATAAAAAAGGGAAGATAGCCAACACGCTGAATCTCTATGTGGATGTTAACAATAAGAATCAGCATGAACTTGTCTCCCTGCTTCAGGTTAAGGACAAGTCGCGCACTGGCACCCTTATAATCAACATGAATGATTACAACACGCGCCAGTGCCTGCGGATGCGTTCACGCAAAAAGTTTCCGCTAAATAAGGAGGTGCTCGACCTGCTTACGGAATCCGAAGTAAAATTCAAGGTCACCACGGAAAAAGACTGAGAATTTACTGAAGCCGAACGCCGCTGACACATAATCATACAAGATAAGATATTAACTTTAAAATCAATATTTCTAAAACTTAACACTTTCAAAAAAATGGCAGAAAAATTTACAGACCAGACAGCCAAGGAAGCCATTGCTTCCGGCAAGGTAGTGGTAGTGGACTTCTGGGCCACATGGTGCGGACCCTGCATCAAGCTCGGACCGGTGATTGACGAACTCGCTGAGAAATACGCCGACAAGGGTGTGATTGTAGGCAAGATTAATATCGAGGAGGATGAGGAACTCGTGATGGAGAATCGCGTTCGCAACATCCCCACCGTGCTCTTCTTCAAGGATGGAGAATGCCAGGCACGCAGCGTGGGCAGCGTTAAGCTTTCCGACCTCGAGGCTCACCTGCTTCCCCTGCTCGGTTAATCAGGAGGGTGTCTTGAGAAATCCTTCAGGCCATGAAGGCCTCAAGGATATGCAGAAAAGAATCAGGAGAAATCCCGGATGGCGACATCCAATGGATTTCTCCTGCTCTTTTTATGATTTGAATAAGTGTTGTTTGCTGGCGCTGACTATTTAGACCCCATCCCACAAAAAATGTTAACGCAGGGGTCGCAGATGTGCCTCA
>OGNF01000653.1_pt1 | contig 36119 bp, 45 predicted proteins | sample 1573321 | NCBI WGS metagenome assembly OGNF01 (sample SAMEA2581911, study PRJEB24529) | metagenome | biome: Human gut stool | place: China | collected 2011 | reverse complement strand
ATTTATCTGCCACGGCAACATCTGTACTTTACCATACAAACAGGACAAAATAAGCTATCTGTAGCGATAGCGGTATAACAGGAGGAAACAATGATAAGAGTAGCTTTTTGCTGTCATGGTAATATTTGTCGATCGACTTTAAGTGAGAGCGTATTTACCTACAAGGTAAACACTCTGGGCTTAGGGGATCAGTTTATCATAGATAGCTTTGCAACGAGTAGGGAGGAGATCGGAAACCCTCCACATAGAGGCACAGTAAACAAGCTGAGAGAGGTAGGGATCCCTTTAGTGCCTCATAGAGCTAAGCAGATCACACTAGCCGATTATGATAAGTTTGATTATATTATAGGCATGGATACCGCTAACATACGGAACCTTAACAGGATGCTAAACAATGATCCAGAGGGGAAGATATACAAGCTCCTCAGTTTTGCAGGATTAAGCAGGGATATAGCGGATCCGTGGTATACAGGTAATTTTGATGAGACTTATACCGATGTAGAGGAGGGCTGTGAGGGCTTTCTGGAGTATCTGAGAGAGAATGGAGAAATATAAGAGCGTAGAGCTGTAGATCATTAAACTAATGGTTTACAGCTCTTTTCTTATGCCCTCCTGTATAATATTCTCATAGCCTCATACAGGGGCTAAATAATTAATACAGGAGGATTTACAGGATGAACAAAAGAAAGTTAAGGAGAGTGACAATAGTAGCCTTAGTGCTGGTATTGTTATGTAACACGCTGGGAGTACAGGCAGAAACAGGAGCACCAGCGGTAACAGTATCAAGTTATGAGGAGCTTGTAAATGCCATAGATCAAGCCTCTAATCTGGATACTATACTTATAGGGGCTGTGATCTGGATACCAGAGGGAGCCAGCCTAGGAGATGGCTCTAAAACGGTTATACTTAAGAGCTCTGGAGGATATATGGAGATTGTAGAGAACACTCAGAGCGAGGCGATAACCAGCTTTACAGGTTTAATATTCGATGGAGCTGGAAAAGAGCTATTAGCACCTTATCTAAGGATAACAGGGGCGGTAAATATTACAGGCTGTACTTTTAAGAATTGTGGGGTTAATGGAGCTATAAATATGAGTTACGCAAGCGGTACGATAAAGAACAGCTCTTTTAAGGACAATAAGAGCGATTATGGGGCTCATATTCTGATAGGCTATAAAAGTACCGTTGATATTAGTAACAGTAGCTTTACAGGTGGAATAGCTACAGTAAGAGGCGGAAGTATCTATCTGAATGATCCTACATGTACAGCCACGCTTACAGAGTGTGTGATAACAGGCAATGTAGGAGCTTATGGAGGTGGTATAGCTAACTGGGGCTCCCTTACTCTGGAGAATACTCTGTTATATGCTAATACAGCCAGCGTAGGAGGAGCGGATCTGTTTAGTACAGGCTCCTACAGCATGGAGAGTATTGAGGATAGCAAAGAGTTTTACCATATGGCAGGGATAGAGCCTCTTAGCTGGGAAAGTGATTATATAGATCCAGATTATGGAGCTACCTGTATAAAACTCTCTTATGAGAAGTATATAGCACCAGTAGAGCCGACAGAGCCAGTAGATCCAGAACGGAAAACAGTAACAATAGCTCTACCGTAAATAATTACTATCAACAGGATAAGCAGGAGCCAGCCACAGCCTCCACAAACGCCTCACAGCCTGTAAATGTTACGGTACCTGTAACTGTATCCACTCCAGAGGCTAAAGGCTCAGATGGAGCTACTACAGAAGCTCCAGAGAGTACCTCTATAGCTGATAAGAATATCAATATTGAGGCTAAGGGCGTAGATGTAAAGCTGGAGATCACAGGAGATAGCTACAATATCTCTATATCAGCTACAGAGGGGCAGGAGAGCCAGATACAGCCAGTTAATGAGGTAAGTACTGTAAACGCTCCAGAAAGCACTACAGAGCCTCAGAGGAGCCCTAACTGGGTAGAGTATATTACTATGATCCTTTTAGCGGTGCTGGTGGGGCTGGAGATCAAAGATAAATTGCATAAGGAAAAATAGAAAAAAATTAGGAGGGGCTTAGTGCTCCTCCTTTAGCTTTTCCTCTAATACGCTTGTAATGTAGGCGGTAAGGCTCTTAGCTCCAGATCTCTCCGCTAGTTTCTGGTACTCCTCTTTTTTTCCTTTAGGTACACGAAACTTAATAAGATCTTTACCCTCATCATATTTAGCTACAGCTCTTTTTTGTGCCTCAGTAGCTCCCATACTTTCAGCTCCTAACATAAATTATATACCTCCTCTATAATAACATAATCATTTCTGTTTTAAAAGTTTTACCTCAAATTTGAGGAATTTTATATTGACATATAAGGTACCTTATATTATTATACAGATATAAGGTACCTTATACAAGGGAAACAGGATATTACAGGAGGTAAAGGATATGAAGTATAAAAACAGTGATGATAACAGATACAGAGTACAGTTTATGAGAGCTACAGAGGAGCTTATGGATCAGCTTACAGTTAAAGAGTTTATCTCTTATCTGGAAGAAAACGCAGAGTTTGAAGATTACACAGTAGAGTACATTGATAAGAAATGTGTTAAGTGTAGAGCCTATGATCTCACAGAGGAAAACAGCAAGCTCCATAAGGAGTTTTTAGTAACAGAGGATGGCAGAGTATTTTATTGGAGATCCTTAATCAGCAGGATTGAGTTAGTAGATGATGAGCCTATACCTAAAAAACCTCTGAAAGATCGCACTAATGAGGATCTGGTTATAGAGTACCAGACTACTCACAATGAGGATTTATTTAGAGCATTATTAGAGAAAAACACAGGGCTCTTACACATTATCGTTATGGATTACAGGATCCCTAAGTATGAGATAGAGGATCTCCTTAGTGAGAGCTACATAGCTCTTATAAAGGCGGTAGATAACTTTGATCCTACTAGAGGCGTTACTTTTACCACAGCTCTTAAGGTATTTGTACGCCAGCACTTAAACCGCCTCTACAATGAGGTAACTTGTCAGAAAAGATATAACGGTACAGATCCAGCCAGTTATGAGGAGCTGGTAGAGATCAATAAAGACGATGTAAGAGGCTTAGATTGTGATAGGTTTACTCAGATAGAGGTAGATGAGTACTTAGAGGGGCTGGAGGCCAAGGATCGTTATGTAGTTACCCTCTTACTTAGGGGATATAATCTCTCTGATTGTGCAAAGGCTTTAAATATTACTAATGCTACTATGACATGGAGGATCAAGCGGATCCGTAAGAACTATACAGCTTATAGTATGGCTGTTTAGATAGATAAAAATAAAGGAGGATATGTAAGATGAGTAAATTAAATTTAAGACAGGCAAGAGAAAAGGCTGGAGTTAGTGTAGAGTTTGTAGCTGAGCAGATGAGAGTATCTGTAGAAATTGTTAAGAACTGGGAGGCAGGAGAGAGATCCCCAGAGATGGCACAGGGCTTTAGTTTGTCTATGCTGTACGGTATGAGTTTAAATGATATGACTTTTAACCTACAGGCACAGGAGGCGTAGAGCATGACGATAGAGGAGAGAGTGGAGCTTTATAAGAGCCTCTATAAGGAGTGTAAGGCTCTGGAGCCTGTGGCTAATACCTTAGCAAAGGGATATAAACAGGCAGATCCTAGAAAGAGGCTGGAGCTGATAAGAGAGCTGGATACAGAGTTAGCGGAGGTGTACATGGTTAGGATCCCTGTTATTACCTGTGGGGTAAGGGATAACAGCTATGTACTCCAAACTAAGGAGATTTACTTAGCAGATCCAGAGCTGGAGGCATTTCTCCACCAGTTTAGGCACCACCTCCAGAACGAGGCGAGAGAGCTTAGCAGGAAATACCTCTTAATGGAGGATGATCCTAAAGCTGATTACAGGATCCCATACAGGGAGGCTAACAGTATGCTGTATGGGGAGGATGATGCTGTAGCATGGAGCCGATTTTTATTAGAAAATTGCTGATATATGGAGCTGATCCGCTGGAGAGTGTGGGTTAGCTCTTTTGTTTTCTCCATTTCACAATTTTGTTAAATGGAAGAAACAAAAGTGTTAAATGCAAATAACAGAAATGTGGAACCTATACCAGATATAAACACAGATAGTAAACCAACTAAGAAGAAAGTAAGAAAGGCAGAGCCAGAGATCAGAGTTAGCTCTTAGATTAAAACCTAAATTAACACAGGAGGCTAAGGAGCGTATGGAGAGCGGTAAAAACCAGTATAGCCCTAAGGACAATTTACCTAAGGGCTCCATCAAAAAGCCAGTAAGAGAGCAACTAGGAGAGATAGCTGGAGTATCTGGAAAAACAATAGACAGAGTAGAAACAATTTTAACAAAAGGAACTAAAGAAGATATACAGGTGCTAGTATTGCCACTGTGGGCTCCTCTGTGCCTCCTGTAGGCGTTTTATATGTTTATATGGATAAGTGTAAGGGTATGAGAGTAAAGCCTCTTAAAATTGATTTTAGAGGTATTTTATATAAGGGCTATATAATAAATGCACAATGATATATTATATAGGAGGTGTATAACTTATTGAAAATGCACAATGAATACTTGCAAAATGATAGGGGTATAGATATAATAGAGGGGAAAATAGAGAGGGTAAAGAAAAAGCACCTCCTAAGAGATGCTATATCAGATCCTGTAAAGTATTGGCAGTACTACACAGGGACTAAGGTAAACCAGATACCATAACCGCATATAAGCAACTGACATTTTCTAGGGGCTATTATAACATGATAGCCTTTAGTTTTCAATATTCGATGCTATGTAAATCTTTCCGATCTGGAGAGAGGTTAAGGTAAATGAGCCTTGCCTCTCTCTTTTTCGTATCAGAAAGTAAGGAGGAGCACGATGAGAAAACAGATAACAGGAAATGAGGAGATAAAGCTGTATAGCTGGATGGCACAGGAGGGGCTAAAGGGTAACGCCTTAGTAGTGTACGCTATTGTATATGATGCTGGAGAGTACTCTGGAGGCTACAGGTATTTAGCTGATTTTACAGGGATGGAAATTAACTCTTTAATAAGGCTGGTTGGTAGCATGGTAAAACAGGGATACCTTAAAAAAGAGGTGGAGGAGATCAATAATACTAAGATCCCTCACTTAAGAGCTGTAAGGAGGGGCGGAGACAATGGCAAAAACAATTAACCCAGAGCATTATTATACAGTATATTATTGGATGAGTACGGAGCTGGGGCTATCTGGAGTAGAGAAAGATCTTTACGCTTTGATTTATTACTACTATGAGAAAATGAATAATGAGTGTTATTACAGTTACTCCCAGTTAGAACAGATTACAGGCACCTATAAGAATAAGATAATCAGATCCTTAGCTAAGTTGGAGGAGGGCGGATATATCCGTATTCTGACTAAAGAGAACGGTAAGAAATATTACCAGATCACAGAGGATAAGCTGGTAGGTATACAAACAGGGGCTAACGCAGATCCAGTATTTTAACTGTACACACTATGGGTACAATAGATGTAAACTATACACATAATGGGTATAATATTGTACACACTATGGGTACAGACTGTACACAATATGTGTACTAAGAATATAATAATACATTAGACTAAAAAGAAAAGAAAATCTTTTCTCTAAGAGAAAAGGGAGGCAGAGCCTCCTTAGGACAAAAAAATTTTTCTACAGAATTTCTTAGAATATATTTGGTATGGGTTAATAATACTACATATATTGTTGACATAAAGTTATCTATACAGTATATGGTGGTATGATTGACGGATGTTAGAAATGTTGATATAATAACCACGAATTAAAAAAGGATAAACCACGAACTAAAAAGGATAAACCACGAACTAAAAAGGATATAACAGGATCAAAACAGGAAACACAGGAGCTATAAGGCAGTGTGTACTGTTTAGATCCTGTTTTTTATTTTGTGAGGTGCATATGGATGAGTACATATTGTGTAACAAAGGTTGAGGCTAGTAAGTTGCTGGGAGTATCCGTAAGGATGGTAGATAAATACCTCCATAGTGGAGAGCTTACTGTAGATCACATGGAGAAAAATAAAGTTGTGATTGATGTAACAGAGGTTTACAGCCTTAGAGAAAAAAGATCAAAAAGAAAGAGAGGATAATTAAGATGATCGGAACATTTTCAACCGCAGGATTTACAAGAGAGGCATGGATTGAGAAAAGAGTAGCAGAGGGATTTACAAAGGAGCAGGCAGAGCATGAGTTTGATAGTTATACGGATCCAGCTATTGCAAAGGCACAAGAGCAGAAAGTACCCACTAGAGGGGAAATGATCCAGATGATTAACGAGGCTATTATGGCTAACATTGATAAAGAGCAGATCTATAAGCCTAATTTTACTCTTACTGCTGAGTATATGGCTTTAAGCAAAGAGAGTAAAAGTGCTTTAAAAAATAATGATGTAAAGAGAGCACAGGAATTATCACAAAGAATGCTTAGTATTCAGCTTGGAAATTTGATATCTGAGGAAGAAAGGCAGGAGGAAGTTGATAAAACTTTAGTTATGCCTATTAGTGAGATTTTTAAGGAATTTAATAAGTATAAGGCGATTATGGCAGAATGTGCGGAGAAGATTGATAACTTTGATATTTCCTCAGTACAGGCTAAAGTGGATGAAGTTACAGAAAAGTATGAGAAAAAAGCAGAGGGTAAATCTGGCATTCATTTAGCACAGATTAAGGCATCTTATGAGAAAGAGGTTGATGATCTGGAGTATAAGCTGATTAAGATCCCTATGAATGATTTAAAAATCAAAAGATACAGAGCCTCAGAGTTTTTACTCATTTATGAGGCAAGAATTAAGTATTATATGACAGCTAATAAGAATCTCATTGAGGAAGAAATCCAAAACGCTAAGAGAGAAGAAATCAGAGGATCCTTAGGAGATCTGGTAGCATATATGGAGGAGGCATAGGAGCATGATTAGAGCGGAAGATGTAAAGGCAGGAATTGCAGAACATAAGCCTAAAGCGTGTACCTCTGTATTACCTTATCTGAAATCAAAACAGATCCATGTAGAGCATAATCCAGCGGTAAAAGGTAGAGGCAGAAAACCACAAGATACACCTCCAGAAAAGGGAGGAGGATCTGGAGAGAGTGATCTGGTAAAAATGCTGGTAGCAATCGGTAAAGAAGATCCAGAGAAAGCAGGTAGGCTTGCTGATGAGTTGCAGGAGGTCGGAGCATTGACAGATGCGGATCATGTTAGGCTTGCCTGTAATGGTTTGTAAATGTGATGGAGAGGAGTAGCTCCTCTCCTCATTTTGTAGGAGGCTGATTTTATGGAAAGAGATTTATACAGGGGAGAGCGGAAAGCGGAGGAACGCCTCCCACTAATTAGCCTTAAGCTGGATCTGGTAGACTTACTAGAAGATAATGCTCTCCCAGTATCATTAGCGTATATGTATGAGGAACGGTTAGAGGATATTGTAGTTTTACCAGAGGATCAGCAAAGGGCGGAGTTATTAAAGATAGTGCAGGAGGCTAAAAGATTATGAGTGATAGTTGTTTTGAGTTAGAGGGCTGGGATGAGTTTGTGGAACGTTTTAGCCAGTTCGTAGATAAATGGGAGGCTAAGAAAGCTCAGTTATTAAAGAAAATGGGTAATATCTATCATAGTGAAGTAATCCCTCATGTACCGGTGGATACATCTCATTTAGTTAGTAATATTTTTGTTTTTGGAGAGGGGATACCTCACGATTTTGTAGAGGTGGGAACTAATGTAGAGTATGCTCTGTATGTAAATGATGGTCATGTACAGCATAAGAGGCGGTTAAAAGCTGATCGGCTTACGGTAGGCGGTAAAACAAAGTATTTGAAAAATAGAAATCAAACAGGAATTACACTAAGTGAGAGATATGTAGCTGGATCGTTTTTTATGGAAAAAGGTATGCAGGATGCAAAACCACGCTTAGAGCGATTGATAGAGAGTTTTATGGAACAGACAGCCAGAGAGATAGAGGGAGGTAGGTTATAGATATGGATGGGGCAGTATTTTATAGCTGTAAACCATATCTCCATTTAGCTCTTTCCAGAGAGTGGATTATTACATTCAATGAAAGTGGTGTGTATATTGCAAAAACTCCAGAGGAGGAGAAACTCCTTAGAGAGTATGCAAAGAATACCAGAAACTCATATAACATTATTGAGGCAGGAGGAGAGCTGGAGCATGAGGATCTAATCCGCCTACATGAGGAAGATGAGCAGAAACTCATAGCGGAGGCGGAGCAGAGAAAGAAAGCCAGAGCGGAGGAGAAAAGGCGGAGAAAAGAGGTACATGATTTTTGTAGCTCTCTCAGATTTTCAGACGAGGTATATAGATAAAAAGCAAAGGAGGGCGGAAAGATGGTTAATATCTTAGAGAGAATGAAAGCTAAAGAGGATTTAGATAATGAACGATTAGCAGTATTAAAAAATAATCCACGCCTCTTAGTAGAGGTAGATAGTATTATTATCAAAAATGATTTGCATAAGCAGGTAGCTGAAACGGTAGTAAAAGCGGTAAAGAGTGGAGAGTTAAATATCAATGATATTAATGATCCTTATGTATTTGCTTATGTAAGTACTTTGGTAATGGAATAAGGGGGTACATACAGGTACAATAAACAGGAAATAAAGGTACAAAAAGGGAGCTATAAAACGCTGGAAAGCACGATAAATAAAGGCTTTTTGTCACATACTCCTTTTTATTTGTACAGAGGAGGTGTGTAAAAAGTGCCTAGAGCTGTAAAAATTGATACAGAATGGGTAAAGAAGAAAGCCCTTGTAACCATAAGACAGATTGAGAATGGAGAATTAACCACAGCACAAGGGCAAGCTATAGCGAGTTTACTTAATAAGGTCTTGAACGCCATAACCGTAGAGAGCAATACAGCGGAGGTAAAACGAGCGTTAGAGCGTTTATCAGCAATAGAGAGATGCTTAGTAGATGGAGATGTAAAGAGGCTCCAGAGGTTAATTGATGAGGAGGATGATCTGGATGCAGAAAGAACATATACAGCGGAAAACTAAAGAAATCTCCCAGAAAGCTCTTAAGTATCTCATAGATAAAAAAGGAACTCAGATAGACCATAACAAGCATTTAATATTCAGAGCACTGTTTAAGGCGGTGCTGGAGGATCTGATGGTTGTAGAAAAACCGTTCTTAAGCTCAGAGGAGAGAGCTGAGTTATTGCAGGGCTGTATAGATGAGCTGGATCCAGATCCTTTAGCTGGAGATCTGGAGTATGAGCCTTGTAAAAAAGCTCTTAAAGAGGCTGTAAAGCTAGTTTATAAGGGCGAGGACTATATGATTATATTTTACAAAGTAATTAGGCTGAGTGGGCTAGATCTTAAGGATGATAACGATTATAGGAAAGCGTTAAGAGAGCGTAGAAAGGAGTTACGAGAGAGTTGTATGGAGAGAAAAGAGCCAGACAGATAGAACACAAAGCCAGAAAGCAGAGAGAGAGCTTAGCAGGAGTATCTAATACAGCTCCTCTTAATGTACAAGTACGCTTAAGGGCTTACTGTATGATCTGGGAGCTTAAACAGAAATATTACAAAGCAGATACGCCTCTCCCTTATGTGAGTAAGGCAAGCCATAAGGCGGATGAGGAGAGGATAAAATCCTTAGAGGCTAAGATCATAAAAGGCGGATCTGATGAGGAGAGAGCTGTAAAGGCAATAGCAGAGACTAAGGAGTATCTGGAGATCGTAGCAGGATCCAGAGTAAGAGATAACAGTAAAAACAGAGTATTTTAAGGAGGATAAGGTAATGAGCAAAAATGGTAATCAGAAACAGGTGTGTGTTAAATTTGTGAGATATTTTAGTGTGGATAAAGGATCTTATAGCGAGGAAGATCTTGACAAAATTGTGGAGTCAAACGCTATTAGAATGGGAAAACAGTTATTGATTTGTTCGGAGGAACACGCTAAAGGCAGTATGTTAGAGCCTTGCGGTAATTTGGCAGTGGTATCTGTTAATGATGTTAATAGCCCAGAGAGTGAGAGCCGTACCATTGTTTGTATTGAGAAACAGTAAGACGGAGGAGGCTTAGAGATGAGTTTTTTAATTAAAGCAGACGAGGAGGAGCAGATCCGCCAGTCAGAGGAGTATAAGAAGTACATGGAAGAACACAAGGAGGATAATAACAATGAGGAGTAAAACCTTAGATATTATGGTTAAAAAAAACTGTCACGGTATGGGCTGAGAATGATGAGGAACTGGAGGAAAAACGAGAAAAGATTATACGAGGTGTAATCTATGAAAATTTGCACAAAAGCGAGTATTGTAATAATTCTGTGGAAGTCTCAGCCATATATCAAGAGAAATAACAGAAATATTTTTTATGGGTATGAGATAACTGTAGAAATACAGGGATCTTTACTATCTCAATAGAGGGAAAGCAGGAAAACCTCCTTTTCTTAGTCTTGTTAGTATCTCTGGGGAGATTGTATATAAATATTGTGGGATGGCTTAAGGAATACTTCTACAATTCCTTACTCACAGATAAGATAAGGGCTATGGCTTAGCGTTGGTGCAGGCTGTAGCCCTTATTTTTTTTTGCCCTCAATGTTAAGGAATTTGATATAATATGATTAGGATAGATGAGGAGGTGGAGCCTGTGATAAGAATACCGATAGAGCTAAGGGAGTATGTAGAGCTGGAGGAGGGAAAGCTGGAGATAATGAAACCAGTACCACAGGATTTACAGCCTTTAGTGATAGAATTACAGGATATTTACAACAAAAAGCAGGATCCTACAGATCTAGCGGAATACAGGAGGTAGTCGGTATGAGTGAGCCTAGAGTGAGATATGAGGATAATCTATATCATTATGCTTTACAGCAAGAGATAGCATCCTTAGAGAGGCATATCCACCATGATATAGATAACTGGGAGATGGATATGAGTAAGGAGCTCTTAGATGAGTTAAAGGACTTAGAGAAAAAGTGTAGATCAGTAAATCAGAGAATGAAAAAGGATATAGCTAGAAACTCATAGGAGCCCCTACAGGGCGTATAAGTACCCTTATATGATAAAGTGTAAGGGTAAAGAGGTAAAAGGGCTGTATGAGGCAAATAGAGGGCTTATTCATGTGAGAGCATGGGTAGGCTCTTTTTTAGTGCATGAAAATAATTATATAGCCCCTGTATAATTTTCCCCTAAAAAATGAGGAGGGCTGTGATTATGTTTATTAAGGCTAAGTAGAGCCACAGGATAATAAACAGGATCATAAAGGAGGATATACAGGATGGTAGATAATTGTGCAAGAGCGGTATTCTATGCCAGAGTATCCACACAGGAGGAGGAACAACTAAAAGCTCTCCCTAAACAGGTGGAGGAGTGCAAGGATATAATAGCCTCTAAGGGCTGGAGGCTTATAAATGGTTATGTGGATGAGGGCAAGAGCGGAACTAAGAAAGATGGCAGAAAAGCCTATATAAAGCTCTTAGAAGATATGCAGGAGGATAAATTTGATATTATAGTTGTAAAATCACAGGATCGACTACAGAGAAATACCTTTGATTGGTATAAGTTTGCTGATCTGTTAAACAAGAATAATAAAAGATTGTACCTGTATATGGATAACAAGTTTTATGAGCCCTCTGAGGATGCACTTATTACAGGTATAAAAGCCATATTAGCAGAGCAGTACTCCAGAGATCTTAGTAAAAAGCTCAATAACTACCATGAACATAGAATAGAGAAAGCAAGGGCAGGAGAGGAGGTACCTGCTATGGGTAACGGTCAAACTTATGGTTATCAGCTTATAAATGGAAAATGGGTAGTAGATGAAAGTCAAAGAGAATTAGTAAGAAAGATGTACGAGCTTTATACAGATCTTCACAGTGTCTGCAAAGTGAGGGACGCACTCAATGAGCAGGGATACAGAAATCAGAGAGGAAACCTTTTCACAGATGAAAACATAGGCAGAATTGTAAAGAATGTGATGCATAAAGGCTGGGTTATTCTTAATAGGCATCATAAAGAATTTGACAGCAAGGAAACTATAAAAAAGTTGGAGGATGAGTGGGTAATAGTAAAGAACGATCACGAGGCTATAGTATCTGAGGAGCTGTGGGATGCTGTAAATGATGAGATACAGAGCCATAGAAACAAGGGAAACTCTGGAACCAGAGGAAAAAGAGGGGGTACGGATCCTCTTAGCGGTAAGATGGTATGTAATTGTTGTGGTAGAGTGCTCTGGAAACACGCCTCACAGGGCTCATACAAGAGCAAAGAGGGCAGGAAATACACATATAAACGCTATACACAATGGTACTGTAGTGGTAAGATGGGTAGAGGGGAGTTAGCCTGTACAGATCCAGCTACCATATCTGGAGTAAAGCTACAAAAGTATCTGGTAGAGATGGCGGATATGTTTTTAGATTACAGTACGGTAGAGTATAGCAAAAACCTCTTAAAGAGGCGTACTATAAGCTGGTTAGAGGATCTTAAGGATAAGCTGACAACTCCTAACGATAATGGAAAGATAGAGCAGGATCTAAAGGCTCTGGAGGGTAAGAGAGGCAAGCTCATAGATCTCTATACAGATGAGCTTATCAGCAAAGAGGAATTTAAGAGCAGATCTGTAGATCTGGATGCAGAGATAGAGAAAAAGAGAGCTCTCTTAGTGCCTGTAGAGGAAAATCCAGACATTAAAGCTATCGAGGATACCATAGCTAACATAGATGCAGAGATAGGGGCATTATTTGAGGATGAGGCTATGGTAGAGGAGAAAAAGGTACAATTCATACAGGAGCACATTAAAAAGGTCTATGTATCTAAGAATAGTGATGTTTTCATAGTTCTTGATAATGTGGCTGGGGCTTTCCTTTTCATAGATAAAGAGGATACGAGGATCGAGGTAGTACCTGTAGCAGAGTATAACCCAGAGGAATTAAGCGAGGAGGGTATAACAGAGAATGACTTTGTACCGTTTGATAGGGAAAGTATGCCGTTCCCCCATGGCAGAGTTCATTTTAAAAGACAAAGTCGAAAAGCGGCATCTCACCTCCCGTTTCGAGATTGCTTCCGCCGCCACCTCCACAGAAGAGATCTGGAAAGGAAAAGGCAATCCGATCTATCCACCGGCACAGGCAGAATTAAGACGGCGGGGAATTGGCGGGACGGCGTACACGGATTTTAGCGGCAAGCGCGCCAGACAGGTGACCAGGGAAGACTATGAGCATTATGACTATCTGCTCTGTGCAGATACTGCGAATATCCGCAATACGATCAGGATTACGGGAGCGGATACGGAGAGGAAGATTAAGCTGTTGTTAGATTACACGGACAGACCGGGGTGCTCGATCGCAGATCCTTGGTACAGCGGTAATTTTGAGGATACCTACCGGGATGTGGATGCCGGATGCGAGGGATTCCTTGCGTACTTAAAAGAAAAAGATGCAATCTAGAGAAGATGCCGGCAATGCACCGTGCCGCACATGTTTTACAAAATATTTGAAAAAATATCTTGAAAACCCCAGAATGATGTGGTATAAATGTTACAACATTAAATTGTTAAAGCATGAAAGGCTATGAAGGAGACTCTTATCTTCAGACATCGACAGGAATACAGCGTCACCGACTGAGAGCGCTGTTTGGGAGAGAAGATAACGGGAACACTCTGGAGCAGACTGGTTGAACAGGCGGTTATCCTGCGGGTAGAAGTAAGAGTGGGACGGCAGCGGTAAAGTAGGTCAGTACGTTGGTGCGCGTTAAGCACAAAGAGTGGAAGAATGATTTTTACGAATCATTTTTCAAAGCGGGTGGTACCGCGGGAATACAAGCAGAAGTTGCAGAAGAAGATCCCGCCCCGGAAAGACAGTTTGTCTTTCCGGGGCTTTTTTCATTCATAGGAAATTACGTCCTATGAATGAAAAAGCCCTCTGGGCAGGATCGCACTGCGTCGGAGTAGAATTATGTCGCTGGAGCAACCCGCCGCAGGCGGAGAATCCTGCAAAGCAGGATTCTTTCTTGGTCTATAGGAATATTGCATTAGGTTAAATGAGAAAGCAGTGTGTCCTATAGAGCAAAAGCCCTGACAGGCGGGGTATGCACCTTGTGGAAAGCAGAGAGTGCTCTGCATACCGCATCGGGCATCCAGCCAAGGCTGGCATAAGTGTGCGGCAAATGCACACATGATTTTTGAAAAAGCAGCCGATGCACGAAAGGAATCCCGTCCCGCACCTAGATCAATCCGGCAGCACCGGACGAAAAGGAGCGTACAATATGGAATATGTAACAGGAGTGAGCAAAAAAGAAACGGTGGAAATCAGTGAAATCCTTTCCGGGGATTTCGAGGGAAAACAGGTAAAAGTGAATGGCGCCGTCCACACCATCCGCGATATGGGCGAGGTTGCATTTGTGATCCTGCGCAAGAGAGAGGGATTACTGCAGTGCGTATTTGAAGAGGGAAAAACAAAGTTCGATTTAAAAGAACTGAAGGAAGCGTCGACCATCGAGGTGGAGGGAACCGTGCGGGCAGAGCACCGCGCGCCGAACGGATTTGAGGTACGTCTGGATACAATCCGCGTGTTGTCGGAACCGGCGGAACAGCTTCCGTTTGCGATTTCCAAGTGGAAACTGCCAACGACGTTGGAGACGAATCTGGATCACCGTGCGATTGCGTTGCGCAACGTCAGGGAGCGGGCGAAGTTCCGCATCCAGGAGGGCGTGGTCAGAGGATTCCGTGATTTTCTGTACAGTGAAGGGTTTACGGAGATTCATACACCGAAGATCGGAGCGAAAAGCGCCGAGGGCGGCGCGAATCTGTTCCGGCTGGAGTATTTTCACAGACCGGCAGTGCTGCAGCAGAGCCCGCAGTTTTACAAGCAGATGATGGTGGGCGTGTTCGACCGGGTATTTGAGACCGCGCCGGTGTTCCGTGCGGAAAAGCACAATACCAAGCGTCATTTGAACGAATATACCAGCCTTGACTTTGAGATGGGATACATCGACGGATTTGAGGACATCATGGCGATGGAAACCGGATTTTTACAATATACCGTGAAGCTTTTGGAGCGGGATTACGCCAAGGAATTAAAGATGCTTGGCGTGACGCTTCCGAATGTGGAGCAGATCCCAGCGGTTCGCTTTGATGAGGCGAAACAGAAAGTGGCGGAAAAATATCACCGCCAGATTAGAAATCCTTACGATCTTGAGCCGGAAGAGGAAGCGCTGATCGGACAGTATTATAAGGAAGAATGTGGGGCGGATTTTGTATTTGTGACACATTACCCGTCGAAAAAACGTCCGTTTTATGCGATGGATGATCCCGCAGATCCGACATACACGCTGAGCTTTGACCTGTTGTATCACGGACTGGAGATCACGACAGGTGGTCAGAGAATCCACGATTATCAGATGCTGCTGGATAAGATCGAGAAGCGTGGCATGACGACCGAGGGCATGGAACAGTATCTGGCGGTATTCAAATACGGCATGCCACCGCACGGCGGACTGGGAATCGGACTTGAGCGCCTGACCATGAAGCTGGTCGGCGAGGACAATGTCCGCGAGACAACCCTGTTCCCAAGGGATTTAAGCCGCCTGGAACCGTAGAAAAAAGCAACAAAGCGGCTTAAATCGCTTTTAGATTCTAAGCCGCCTGGAACCGTAGAAAAATACAAAGAGAACAAAACGGCTTAAAATAACAACAGAAAAAGGAACTCACACATGAACATAGAACAACAGATTGCAGACTACAAGCCGTACAATGAGCAGGAAGCACACGATCAGGCAGTGATGCGGCAGCTTCTTGCCACACAGCCGGATTTATTTACAAGAGAGAATCAGGTGGCGCATATGACAGCGTCATCGTGGCTGTTGAACGCCACGCACGATAAGGTGCTGATGATCTATCATAACATTTATCACTCGTGGGCGTGGACGGGCGGTCATGCGGACGGAGACAGAGACCTTCTGGCGGTTGCGAAGCGCGAGGCGATGGAGGAGACCGGCGTGACAGAGATCCGGGCGATTTCGGAAGACATCTTTTCACTTGAGATTCTGACGGTCGACGGGCATGAAAAGCGTGGAGTCTACGTGCCGTCGCATCTGCATCTGAATGTGTCGTATCTTCTGGAGGCGGATGAAGAGGAAGTGCTTCGCATCAAGCCGGACGAGAACAGCGGTGTGCGGTGGTTTTCCCTGCAGGAGGCGCTCGCGGCGTGCAGTGAACCGTGGATGATTGAGAGAGTATACAAAAAGCTGAATGCAAAAGTGCGGGAGCGTTTCGGCGGGACGTACGGGATGCAGAGAGGAGAATGACAGTGAAAGATTTGGGAACAAAACGGCTTGAGACAGAGCGGCTGATTTTGAGACGTTTTACATTAGAAGATGCAGAAAAAATGTATGAGAACTGGGCGGGCGATCCCGAGGTCACAAAGTTTCTGACCTGGCCGACACACGAGAGCGCAGAGATCAGCAGACAGATATTAAAAGAGTGGGTAGCGGCCTATGACAATCCGGAGGTATACCAGTGGTGTATCGAGGAAAAGGAGAGCGGAGAGCCGGTCGGCAGTATCGCTGTCGTGAGCCGCAATGAAAAGGCGCAGTCCTGCGAGATCGGTTATTGCATCAGCAGGAGCCGCTGGCACAAAGGCATTACCACAGAGGCACTTGCCGAGGTCATGCGCTATCTGTTTGAGGAGGTCGGCGTACTGCGCCTGGAGTCCAGACATGATCCGAAGAACCCGTATTCCGGCGAGGTCATGAAAAACTGCGGCATGCGCTACGAAGGCACCAGAATCCGTGCAGACTGGAACAATACCGGTATCTGCGACTGCGCTTTGTATGGCATGGTGACATATGTGGGCGATGGAAATGCAGTACAGCTGACAGAGGACGCGCAGACAGAGAGTGCGGCACAAAAAGCAGTGGATAGTGCGCAGACAGAGGGAAAACAGCAGGGAGAACAGACCGGACACACACCGAAGAACGTGATTTCCGATGAGACGATCGAGTATGTCGGAATCCTTGCGAAACTGGAGTTAAGCGAAGAAGAAAAAGAGCAGGCGAAAAAGGATATGGGCGAGATGCTCGATTACATTGACAAACTCAACGAACTTGACACGGAGGGCGTGGAACCGATGTCGCATGTATTTCCGGTGAATAATGTATTCCGGGAGGACGTGGTGACAAACGGTGACGGAAGTGCGGACACACTTGCGAACGCTCCGGTGAAAAAAGACGGCGGCTTTAAGGTTCCGAAGACGATTTCATAGGGCAGGGCATGGGAGAGCGTGCATGCACATGAAAGAGGGAAAGTGAGGAAAACAGATGAGTTTGATGAGTTTGACTGCCGTGGAACTCGGCAGAAAGATAAAAGAAAAAGAAGTGACCGTCGAGGAGGCAGTGACGGCGGCGTTAGATGCGATTGAGAAGCGTGAGGCAGAGGTGCACAGCTTTGTGACGGTGGACAGAGAGGGCGCCTTAAAGCGTGCAAAGGAAGTGCAGGCGAAGATTGATGCGGGAGAACTGACCGGACCGCTTGCGGGTGTGCCGGTAGCGATCAAGGATAACATGTGCACGAAGGGATTGCTTACGACCTGTTCTTCCAAAATTTTATACAATTTTGTCCCAACGTACACAGCGGAGGCGGTTCTGAATCTGGAAAAGGCAGGAGCGGTCATCCTCGGCAAGACGAACATGGATGAGTTCGCCATGGGAAGCACGACCGAGACCTCGGCGTACGGTGTGACAAAAAATCCGTGGAACACCGGACATGTGCCGGGCGGTTCGTCGGGTGGTTCCTGCGCGGCGGTTGCAGCGGAAGAGTGCAGCTATGCGCTCGGTTCCGACACCGGCGGCTCGATCCGTCAGCCCAGCTCCTTCTGTGGCGTGACCGGCATCAAGCCGACTTACGGAACGGTATCCCGGTACGGACTGATTGCCTACGGTTCCTCCCTGGATCAGATCGGACCGATCGCCAAGGATGTGACCGACTGCGCGACGATCTTAGAGGCGATCGCATCACATGACGTCAAAGATTCCACATCGGTGCAGCGCGAGGACTATGATTTTACAACGGCGCTTGTGGATGATGTGCGTGGGATGAAGATCGGTATCCCGAGAGACTATTTCGGCGACGGACTGGACCCGGAGGTAAAGGCGGCGGTTCTTGGCGCGGCAAAGAAGCTGGAGGAGAAAGGTGCGATCGTGGAGGAGTTTGATTTAAGTCTGGTCGAGTATGCAATCCCGGCTTACTATGTCATCGCCTGCGCGGAGGCGAGTTCCAACCTGGCACGTTTTGACGGGGTCAAATACGGTTATCGCACAGAGCAGTATGACGGGCTTCACAATATGTACAAAAAGACCCGCTCCGAAGGATTTGGCGCGGAAGCGAAGCGACGTATCATGCTGGGTTCCTTCGTGCTGAGCAGCGGTTACTACGACGCCTACTATTTAAAGGCACTCCGCACGAAGGCGCTGATCAAGCAGGCGTTTGATAAGGCATTTGAAAAATATGATGTGATCTTAGGACCGGCGGCACCGACGACGGCACCGAAGCTTGGCGAGTCCTTGAGTGATCCGCTGAAAATGTATCTGGGCGACATCTATACGATTTCCGTGAACCTTGCGGGACTTCCGGGAGTTACGCTTCCCTGCGGAACGGATCAGAGCGGACTCCCGATCGGTTTACAGCTCATCGGCGATTGCTTTGCGGAGAAAAAAATCATCCGCGCGGCATATACTTACGAGCAGACCAGAAGCTACGAACACAGTCCGTTGGCACGATGACAGTGGGAGGATGAGATAGATGAGCAAAACATACGAAACCGTAATCGGACTGGAAGTCCATGTAGAATTAGCGACAAAGACAAAAATTTTCTGCGGCTGCTCGACAGCCTTTGGCGGAGCGCCCAACAGCCACACTTGCCCAGTATGCACCGGTATGCCGGGATCCCTTCCGGTATTGAACAAGCAGGTGGTGGAATATGCGATGGCAGTCGGACTTGCGACGAACTGTACGATCACCCAGTATTGTAAATTTGACCGCAAGAACTATTTTTACCCGGATAACCCGCAGAACTATCAGATTTCCCAGCTGTATCTGCCGATCTGCCGCAACGGCGGCGTGGAGATCGAGACGGCTGCCGGCAAAAAGACGATTGGCATCCACGAGATCCATATGGAGGAAGATGCAGGAAAACTGGTACACGACGAGTGGGAGGACGTGTCCATCGTGGATTATAACCGTTCCGGCGTTCCGCTGATCGAGATTGTGTCGGAACCGGATATGCGCTCCGCGGAGGAGGTCATTGCATATCTGGAAAAATTGAGGCTGATCATCCAGTATCTCGGTGCATCGGACTGCAAATTAAACGAAGGCTCCATGCGTGCCGATGTCAACCTGTCCGTCAGGGAGGCGGGAGCCGCTGAGTTTGGAACACGTACCGAGATGAAGAACCTGAACTCCTTCAAGGCGATTGCGAGAGCCATCGAAGGCGAGCGCGCCCGCCAGATCGAACTGATCGAGGAGGGGAAAAAGGTCATCCAGGAGACCCGCCGCTGGGATGACAACAAGGAATCCTCCCACGCGATGCGATCCAAGGAGGACGCACAGGACTACCGTTATTTCCCGGAGCCGGATCTGGTTCCGGTGGTCATCAGCGACGAGTGGATTGAGCGCGTGAAGGCACGCCAGCCGGAGATGCGGGATGAGAAGCTGATCCGCTATCAGGATGAGTTCGGTCTGCCAAAATACGATGCAGAGATCCTGACCGGAGACAAATCATTTGCAGATCTGTTTGAGGCAGCGGCCGCGATCTGCGGAAAGCCGAAAAAAGTCTCCAACTGGATCATGACGGAGACAATCCGCCTGTTAAAAGAAAATGAAATGGATCCGGATCAGATCCGCTTTTCACCGGAACATCTTGCAAAGCTGGTGGATCTTGCGGATGCCGGTTCCGTCACCAACACCGTGGCAAAGGAAGTCTTCGAGAAAGTCTTTAAAGAGGACATCGATCCGGAAGCCTATGTGAAGGAAAAGGGGCTTTTGACGGTCAATGACGAGGGAGCACTCCGTGAGACGGTGGCGAAAGTCGTTGCGGAGAATCCACAGTCGGTGGAGGATTACCACAATGGAAAAGAAAAAGCAATCGGCTTTCTGGTCGGACAGACGATGAGAGCGATGAAGGGAAAGGCAAATCCTGCACTGGTGAACCAGATCTTAAAGGAATTGTTGTAAATGCTGCCGGATGCCATACGGCTTAAGGGGCAATGAAAAACGCGCAGCCTGCAAAAGCGGGTGCGCGTTTTTTGTTGCCGGAAAAGCGCTATGCCTGTTGCAGCTGCCGGCATCATATATTACTGCTGGGAGAGCGTTATGCCTGCCGTAGCAGCAGGCATAGGCTTCCGAGGATCTATCTGCGGTTTGGATTCCGGTATTTTTCTTCGCAGTATTTGCAGCGGTAGACTTCCTTTTCCTCATCGGTCAGGAGGAAGATCTGGTCGAGTTCCTGCTCGATGGAAGTAATGCAGCGCGGATTCCTGCAGGTGATGACATTCTTGACCTGCTTTGGAAGATGCAGCTCCTTTTTCTCATAGATCTTGTCGTCCTTGATGACGTTGACTGTGATATTGTGATCGATGAAGCCGAGGATGTCGAGATCCAGCGCTTCGATCGGGCATTCCACCTTCAAGATATCCTTCTTACCCATCTTGCTGCTCTTTGCATTCTTGATAATCGCAACTGTGCAGTCAAGCTCGTCGAGCTTCAGATCGTGGTAGATCTGCAGGCTCATGCCGGCTTTGATATGGTCTAATACAAAACCCTCGTGGATTCCACTGATATTTAACATGTATCTGTCCTTTCTGTCGATTTTATTTAATCGACCTTGATGTCTAAGAGTGTTAAGATCAGCGCCATGCGGACATAGACGCCGTACTGTGCCTGCCTGAAGTAGGCAGCTCTCGGGTCGTCGTCGACCTCGACGGAGATCTCGTTGACTCTCGGAAGCGGATGAAGCACCAGCATATCATCCTTGGCGAGATCCATCTTCGCTTTGGTCAGAATGTAGAAATTCTTTAAGCGGACGTAGTCTTCCTCGTTGAAGAAGCGTTCCTTCTGTACACGGGTCATGTATAAAACATCCAGATCCGGCATGGCGTCTTCCAGACGCTCCACCTCGGTAAATGGGATATTGTTCGCTGCAAGGACGTCCTCACGGATGTAGCTTGGAATTCTAAGCTCTTCCGGGGAGATCAGCACGAAACGGATGCCCGGATAGCGGATCAGCGCAGAGATAAGCGAATGTACGGTGCGTCCGAATTTTAAGTCGCCGCAGAGTCCGATCGTGAGATTGCCAAGGCGTCCTTTTAAAGAACGGATGGTTAACAGATCGGTAAGAGTCTGGGTGGGATGCTGATGACCGCCGTCGCCGGCATTGATAACGGGAATTCGGGATTTCTGGGAGGCAACAAGAGGTGCACCTTCCTTTGGATGACGCATAGCACAGATATCTGCATAGCAGGAAATAATACGAATGGTATCGGAAACACTTTCACCTTTGGCTGCCGAACTGGAATCGGCACTGGCGAAACCTAAAACAGAACCGCCGAGATTTAACATGGCAGCTTCAAAACTTAATCTGGTACGGGTGCTTGGCTCATAAAAACAGGTTGCCAGCTTTTTCCCTTCGCATGCATGGGCATACTTCTGTGGGTACTTCTCGATATCGTTGGCAAGATCCAAAAGCTTGTCCAACTCATCGACGGAGAAGTCCAATGGGCTCATTAAATGACGCATAAAATCCTCCTTGTATTGGCCGGAAACAGCAGAGTGAATCTGTCTGTCTCCAGGCATTTTTTCTATCATATAATAATCACTCTGCGAATTCAAGGGGAAAAATATTTACGCACGAATCGCAAAATGGCGGACTTTTTGTGTGATATTTCAAAAGATGGAAGCCGTTTTCTGATATTTGGTTGCGCGAAAAAGAAAAATGAAGTAAACTACAGGTACGCAGAAAAAAATGCAAAAAGTTTCGCCTGGGGCGGAACATACAAGGAAAGGAAGAACAGACATGGCAGAAGAGACAAATTTTAGTCAGGGAGAAGCGGAGGAGGTAAAGTTTCAGGAGCGCAAACGGTTACTTTTCTTCGGACTTCCATGGACATTTACAAAATATACGATCAGTCAGGATATGATTACCGTCGATGAGGGATTGATCAAGGTGGAAGAGAATGACTGCTACATGTACAAAGTGCAGGATGTCAAGCTGACAGCCACACTGCCGGAGCGGATTTTCGGGCTGGGAACGATCATCTGCTACACCGGAGACGTGACAGACAAGGAACTTCGCCTGAGTCATATCAAGCATGCAAAGGAGATTAAGAATTATCTTCTGAAGGCATCCGAGGCGGCGCGCATCAAGAGACGCACATTAAACATGCAGGACATCGGTGCAAGCCTTGCAGATGATGTGGATCTGTAGGAAAAGCCGTTGCTTTCACAGGGCGCAGGAGTGCGTGCCGGGAAAGGGCGCCATGCGCGGTCTGGCTATGTGAGCCGGTTTGCGTGCACGAGAATGCGCTCAAAGAGCAGACCCGCGCCAAGCCAAAACGGGGCATAATCCAGCCGGATCAGCCCGTTGACATTTGCCCTGGCGCTGCTGTAGTCCCAGGGGCAGAAGTGATGCCGCCTTAAGAGAGACCCGCTTAAGTACTCGAATGAAAAAATACCCACTGTATAGATGCTGCCGCGCAGAAGTGCCGGCAGCTTTTTGATTTTTGCATAGACCGGACCGATACAGGCAGCCATACCGTAGATGGGGAACATCCACAGGGAGGTCTGACCGATCAGACGGCCGTCGTGTCTTGCGAGGGAGCCTACGGAGGTGAACAGAATTTCCATGCACCAGCCGGTCAGTCCGCAGATGAGAAAATTACGTCCGCGCATATGAGAGATTCCTCCGGTTTTCGTTTGTGTTTCAGTATTTCCGGTTCCTGACAAAATATGTACATTTTCTGAAATTAAAATGAAATAAATCGGGATAACTTGTAAAACCTTAAGATCTGGCATATAATAAAAAAAGTGAATTCGGCAGAGGATGACATGCGGCTGAATCAATTATTGAAACATCTTACATATGAACATGTGCAGGGAAGCCAGAGCCGTGAGATAACAGACATCTGTTACCATTCCGGGAATGTCAGGGAAGGCTCCCTATTTGTTTGCCTAAAAGGGCTGCATAACGACGGGCATGACTATCTGCAGGGAGCGCTGGAGGCCGGGGCGGCAGCAGTTGTGGTTGCGGCGGAGAATGTGGTTCCGCTGGACAATGATGCGCTTTTGTACACGGAACAGTTTGGTGTGCGGATCTCGGAGGTCATAGACCGGTGGCAGGTCTCCGTTGTGATTGCGGCGGATACCAGACACGCGCTCGCAGAGCTTGCGGCAGCTTTTTTTGATTATCCGGCGGCAAAGCTTCGTATGGTTGGAATTACGGGAACCAAGGGGAAGACAACGACGGCATATCTGCTTTCTGCCATTCTTCGTGAGAGCGGGCATAAGACCGGAATGATCGGAACGATCGCAATCGATACCGGAGACGGCGTTCTTCCGGCGGTACATACGACGCCGGAAGCCTACGAGATACAGAAGTATCTGGCGCAGATGGTGGACAACGGCTGTGATACCTGCGTGATGGAGGTCTCTTCCCAGGGGCTGAAGATGCAGCGGGTGGAGGGGATATTTTTTGACATCGGCATGTTCTTAAACATCGAGCCGGATCATATCGGGGAGGGCGAGCATGCGTCGTTTGCGGAATATCTGTTCTGCAAGAGCCGCCTGATGCGCCAGTGCCGGATCGGGATTGTCAATCGGGATGATCCGCACACGGAGCGCATACTGCAGGAACATACCTGCAGCGTGGAGACGTTTTCCATGCGTCATCCGGCGGATGTGACGGCGGAGAATATCCGCTTTTTTATGCAGTCGGGAGAACTTTGGGGAAGCTTTCTGGTGCGCGGGAAGACGGCGGTGTATCCGGTGAGAATGCAGCTCCCAGGAACGTTTAACGTCTACAATGCACTGGCTGCCATAAGGGCGGCAGGACACCTGGGAGCCGCGGAGAGCGACATCTGCCTTGCGCTCCGCAGTGCAAAAGTCCCCGGAAGATGCGAGAATGTGAGGCAGTCCGAAGATTATGTCATTTTGATTGACTATGCACACAATGAGATGAGCTTAAAAAATCTTCTGGAAATGCTGCGCGGGTTTAAGCCGCGGCGTCTTATTGTACTGTTCGGGTGCGGCGGCAACCGGTCGAAGCTCAGGCGGTCGAAGATGGGAGAGACGGCGGGACATCTGGCGGATCTTACGATACTGACTTCCGACAACCCACGCTGGGAAGACCCGGAGGAGATTCTGGACGACATTGAGGACGGGATCCGGGGAACCGGCGGACAGTATGTGCGCATTGCGGACCGGAGGGAAGCCGTGCGGTATGCCATGGCGCACGCCATGGAGAATGACATGCTTGTGCTTGCGGGAAAAGGGCACGAGGCATATCAGGAGATTCGCGGCGTGCGCTATCCGCTCAGTGAATACGAGCTGGTGGAGGAAGCGAGACGAAGCCCTGACATGGGGGAGAATACAGACAGAAACGAGGTGGACAGATGGCGGAATATGCGAAGGTGATTGTGGATATTTCACAGGAAAAACTGGATAAGACATTTGAGTACCGCATTCCGCCGTATCTCACACAGCGGATCGCAGTCGGAATGCAGGTCTATATTCCGTTTAGCAGCCGCAGGATCACCGGCTATGTGGTCGAGCTTTCCGATGAGGCGGAGTATGACGAGGATAAGCTGAAAAATATTGCGGGGATCGTGACGGACAGTGTGCCGATCGAGTCCCATCTGATCGCGCTTGCGGGCTGGATGCGGGAACATTACGGCGGCACGATGAACCAGGCGCTAAAGATGGTACTTCCGATCAAGGAGAAGAAAAAAGCTGTGGAACATAAAAGGGTGCGGCTTGCGCTTCATCCGGTGGAGGCGAAGAACCAGCTGGGAGCGTATGAGAGACGCCACAGCACCGCCCGCGCCAAGCTGCTTCGTGCGCTGCTGGAAGAGGAGGAGCTGGACTGGGATCTTGTCACACACAAGCTTGGGGTGTCGGGAAGCGTGATCCGGGCGATGGAGGAATCCGGCGTCGTCAAAGTAATTCGGGAAACGCAGTACCGCAATCCGGTGTCCCACCTGACCAGCAGAGGATATGGGCTCACTTTAAACGATGAGCAGCAGGAAGCGGTGGATGCGGTCTGGTCGGATTACGAGAAGGGAATCCGGTCGACCTATCTGATAAAAGGCGTGACGGGCAGCGGCAAGACCGAAGTCTATATGGAACTGATCGCAAAGATGCAGAAGGCGGGGCGTCAGGCCATCGTCCTGATTCCGGAGATCGCACTGACCTATCAGACGGTGCTGCGGTTCTATAACCGGTTTGGCGACCGGGTATCCATACTGAATTCCAGAATGTCACCGGGGGAGCGCTACGATCAGTTCCTTAGGGCAAAAAACGGGGAGATCGACGTGATGATCGGTCCGAGGTCAGCACTGTTTACACCGTTTGCCAATCTGGGGCTTATCATCATTGACGAGGAGCATGAGACTTCCTATAAGAGTGAGACGGTTCCACGCTATCATGCCAGGGAGACCGCCATTGCGCGGGCAGGCATGCTGGACGCGAGCGTTGTGCTGGGATCGGCAACGCCGTCGGTGGACAGCTATTACCGGGCGAAGCGCGGGGAATACCGGCTGCTTACGCTCACAAAGCGCGTGAAGGAAAGACCGCTTCCGGCATGCGGGGTGGTGGATCTGCGGCAGGAATTAAGAGAGGGCAACCGCTCCATCCTAAGCCGCAGGTTAGACGGGCTGATGGAGCAGCGCCTGCGGGCGGGAGAACAGACCATGCTCTTTATCAACCGCAGGGGCGTGGCGGGCTTTGTCTCTTGCAGAGCCTGCGGACATGTGATAAAATGTCCGCATTGCGATGTATCGCTGAGCCAGCATGCGAACGGGCGGATGGTCTGCCATTACTGCGGGTATACGGAGCCGGTGCCGGTACAATGTCCGGCGTGTGGATCGAAGTATATCAGCGGGTTTAAGGCTGGAACCGAGAAGATCGAGATGGTTGTCAGAAAACGATTTCCGGAAGCGCGCGTGCTGCGCATGGATATGGATACCACGCGGGGCAAGGAAGACTACGAGCAGATTTTATCGGCATTTGCCAATCACGAGGCGGATATCCTAATCGGTACGCAGATGATCGTAAAGGGGCATGATTTCCCGGATGTGACGCTGGTTGGCGTTCTTGCAGCAGATCTCTCGCTGCATGTCGGGGACTACCGCGCGGCGGAGCGGACATTCCAGCTTCTGACACAGGCGGCAGGAAGAGCCGGCCGCGGGAATAAGCCGGGCGAGGTCGTCATCCAGACGTATGACCCGGAGCATTACAGTATAGAGACGGCGAAGGCGCAGGACTACGATGCGTTTTACGAGCAGGAGATTGCGTACCGCAAGATCATGCTTTACCCGCCGGTCTGGAACATGCTTGTGATCTTGTGCGCCTCTAAGAGCGAGGAGGCGGCGGATGCCATGGCGGCAGAGCTTGCGGCGGCAGCGGATGCGTATACAGGGAAGAATACGAAAGAGAAGGTCTATCTCGTGGGACCCGTCGACGCGGCGATCGCAAAAGTGAATGATATTTATAAAAAAATAATTTATCTCAAGGCAGAAAGTTATGACACGCTGGTAAAGATAAAAAATAGGACAGAAGTGTATGCCAGAGAGAGCCGGTACTATAAGAATGTGACGGTGATGTTTGATTTCAATCCGGTGAACGGCTTTTAGGCAGAATGGAGGAAAGATGGCACTTAGGACAATCAGAATACAGGGAGATCCTGTATTGACCAAAAAATGCAGAGAGATTACAGAGATTACACCGAAGATCAGAGAACTGGCAGAGGATATGCTTGATACGATGTACGAGGCGAACGGCGTGGGACTTGCAGGTCCGCAGGTCGGCGTGTTAAAGCGCATCGTCGTCATCGACATCGGCGAGGGGCCGGTTGTGATGATCAATCCGGTGATCTTAGAGACTTCCGGCGAGCAGACCGGCGACGAGGGCTGTCTGAGCCTTCCGGGCAAGGCAGGCACCGTGACCAGACCGAACTACGTGAAAGCGCGGGCGTTTGATCTGGATATGGAAGAGTATGAGATTGAGGGGACAGAGCTGATGGCGCGTGCCATCTGTCATGAGCTGGATCATCTGGACGGACACATGTACACCGAGAAGGTGGAAGGTCCGCTTCACGAAGTCACCTATGAGAGTGATGAGGAAGAATAAAGCAGGGATGATCTGTGAAAATGGAGGTCAGTGATGAGAGTCATATTCATGGGAACACCGGATTTCGCGGTGGGAACGTTGGAAGAAATCATAAAAGCGGGATATGAGGTGGTGCTGGTTGTCTCCCAGCCGGATAAGGCAGTGGGAAGAAGCAAGGCGCTCCGCTATACACCGGTCAAGGCATGTGCGCTCGAGCACGGCATTGAAGTATATCAGCCGCAGAAAGTCAGAGACAGCGAGTGTATCGAGCGTCTGCGGACATATCATCCGGATATCATAATTGTGGAGGCTTTTGGGCAGATTATACCGAGAGCGATTCTGGATATGCCGCGCTACGGGTGTGTGAATGTGCACGCGTCGCTGCTTCCGAAGTACCGCGGTGCCGCACCGATTCAGTGGGCGGTCATAAACGGCGACGCCGTCACCGGAGTGACGACGATGCGCATGGACGAGGGACTTGATACCGGAGATATGATCTTAAAGGAAGAAGTGAAGATCCGTGCGGATGAGACGGGCGGCAGTCTGTTCGACCGGCTGTCCGAGGTCGGCGCGAAGCTGTGCGTGCGCACGATGGAGGCGATCGATGCGGGAACGGCAACCTACACGCCGCAGGACAACTCCCAGGCAACGCATACCGCCAAGATTTACAAAGAAATGGGAAGCATTGACTGGAAACAGGGCGCAAAAGAGATTGAGTGCCTGATCCGTGGACTGGATCCGTGGCCGAGTGCCTATACCAGACTGGGCGATAAGATGTTAAAGATCTGGAAGGCGCAGGTCGTTTCTGAGGAGTCCGGGGCGGAGCCGGGCTGCATTGTGAAAGTGGAAAAAGATCATATTCTGGTGCAGACCGGAAAGGGAATGCTTGCCATCAGTGAACTTCAGCTTGAGGGCAAGAAGCGTATGCCGGTGGAGGCATTTCTGAACGGATATGAGATCGAAGAGGGCACATATTTTAAGAAAGGGTGATTACTATGCCATATTCATACTATTACTGGGGATTTGATCCGACGTATATACTCGTGCTCATCGGAGCAGTCATCTGTCTGGTTGCATCTGCGAGGGTGAAGTCGACATACAACAAATATGCTTCCTACCGCAGCATGTCCGGCATGACCGGAGCACAGGCGGCGGAACGGATCCTGCACTCGGCAGGAATCTACGACGTGTCGGTGCAGCATGTATCGGGCAATCTGACCGATCACTACAATCCGTCGAACAAGACGCTGAATCTGTCGGATTCTGTGTATGGAAGCACGTCGGTGGCGGCTGTCGGTGTGGCGGCGCATGAGTGCGGACATGCCATTCAGCACCAGCAGGGATATGTGCCGCTCACGCTCCGCTCGGCGATCGTGCCGGTGGCAAATCTCGGTTCTACGCTGGCATGGCCGTTAATTTTAATCGGATTATTTTTTACCAGCAATACAGGGACATTTTTAATCGACCTTGGAATTCTTTGTTTTTCGTTCGCTGTTCTGTTTCAGCTTGTGACGCTTCCGGTGGAGTTCAATGCATCGCACCGCGCGCTGCGCATTTTAGGAGAGCAGGGAATCTTAAGCGACAGTGAGCTGCCTTATACGCGAAAAGTGTTGAAGGCGGCGGCACTTACTTACGTGGCGAGTGCGGCGGCATCGATTCTGCAGCTGCTTCGTCTGGTGTTATTATTTGGAGGAAGAAGACGTGACGACTGATTCCGTGAATACACGGGAGCTGATTCTTGAGATCCTTCTGGAAGTGACGGAGAAGGGGCAGTACAGCCATCTGGTAATCCGCTCGGTGCTGGAGAAGTACCAGTATCTGGACAAAAGAGAGCGTGCCTTTTTAACAAGAGTGGCGGAGGGCACCATTCAGCGTCAGATCGAGCTGGACTATATTCTGGATCAGTTCTCAAAAGTAAAGGTCAGAAAAATGAAACCGGTGATCCGCGCCATTCTTAGGATGGGCGTATACCAGCTGAAATATATGGACAGTGTACCGGCATCCGCCGCCTGTAACGAGGCGGTAAAGCTTGCGAAGAAAAAGGGCTTCGGACAGCTGTCCGGTTTCGTGAACGGGGTACTGCGCGGTGTTTCGCGCGGTCTGGATCAGCTTACATATCCAAAGGAGAGCGTCGATGCCGTAAAAGCCTGGTCGGTGTGCTACTCGATGCCGGAATGGATCGTTGCGCAGTGGATCGGCGACTACGGAAAGGAACGCACAAAAGAGATTCTTGCAGCGTCCCTTTTGGAAGCGCCGATCACCGTCCGCACGAATCTGGAACGGATCACGCCGGAGGCGCTCGCAGAGCGTTTTAAGGAGGAGGGCGTTACTGCGGTTCCGTTGGATACGGAAAAATATCCCGGACTTTCGTATGCATATACGATCTTTGGGTTTGATCATTTAAACGGTCTTTCAAGCTTTAAGGAAGGACTGTTCTATGTGCAGGACATCAGCTCCATGATGGTGGCGGAATATGCGGCGCCAAAGGAGGGCGACCACTGCATTGACGTCTGTGCGGCGCCGGGCGGCAAGAGCATTCATCTTGCGGAAAAGTTAAAAGGTACCGGTCATGTGGAGGCGCGGGACATCAGCGAACAGAAAGTGGCGCTGATCGATGAGAATATAAAAAGATGCCGGCTTACGAATATCACGGCGAAGTGTCAGGATGCGACTGTTTTGGACGAGGCATCGGTTCGTACGGCGGATGTGCTGATTGCGGATCTTCCCTGCTCGGGACTCGGGGTGCTGCGCAGAAAGACCGATATCAAGTACCGCATGAACCCGGAAGGGGAGGAATCGCTTGTGGCGCTGCAGAGGCAGATACTGTCTGTGGTGTGTGAATATGTGAAGCCGGGCGGGACACTGATTTATTCCACCTGTACGATTCACACGGCGGAGAACGAGGGGAATGCCAGATGGTTTGAGCAGACGCACCCGGAGTTCGCCCTCGATACGATGCGGCAGATGTTCCCGGAAGAACATCTCGGGGACGGATTTTTTATAGCAAAATTTAAGCGAAAGCAGGACAACGGATAAGGAATGGAAAAGACAGACATTAAATCGTTGAATCTGGAAGAACTGACCGCATTTGTCGAGTCGCTCGGAGAAAAAAAGTTCCGGGCAAAACAGATTTACGAGTGGATTCACAGAAAGCATGTGGCATCCTTTTCGGAGATGACCAATATTTCTGCGGCTCTCATTGAAAAATTGAATCAGAACTGTACGCTGACCAGCTTAAAAAAGGCGGATGTGCAGATCTCGAAGATTGACGGTACCAGAAAGTACCTGTTTCTTCTGGACGACGGCAATGTCATCGAGAGTGTCTTAATGCGTTATAAGCACGGGAACTCCGTCTGTATTTCCTCGCAGGTCGGCTGCCGGATGGGCTGCCGTTTCTGCGCCTCCACGCTGGATGGTCTGGTGCGCGGTCTGCGACCGTCCGAGATGCTCGATCAGATCTATCAGATCGGAACGGACATCGGTGAGCGGATCTCCAATGTTGTGGTGATGGGAACCGGCGAGCCTCTGGATAATTATGACAACCTGTTAAAATTCATCGAACTGCTGAGCGATGAAAACGGACTCAATATCAGCCAGCGGAACCTGACGGTCTCCACCTGCGGGATCGTTCCGCGCATGCGGGAACTTGCGGACAAAAAGCTGCAGATCACGTTGGCGCTCTCACTTCATGCATCCAACCAGGAAAAGCGCCTGCAGCTGATGCCTGTGGCGAACAAATATGACATTAAGGAAGCGGTTGATGCCTGCCGTTACTATTTTGAACAGACCGGCCGGCGCATCACGTTTGAGTACAGTCTGGTGGCGGGCGTAAACGATACGGCGGAGGATGCCGCAGAGCTGGCAGAGCTTGTGCGCGGGATCAACTGTCACATCAATCTGATTCCGGTCAATCCGATCAAGGAACGCAGCTACAGACAGCCGGATGACGGTGCAGTGCATGCATTCCAGAAAAAGCTGGAGAGAAACGGGCTCACCGTGACCGTGCGCCGGGAGATGGGCAGGGATATTGACGGTGCATGCGGGCAGCTGAGACGCAAGCATATGCACAAAGAGCAGGAAATGGAGCATACCGGGCAGGAGACGGGGCATGTCGGGCAGGAGCAGTAAGTCTTGCCCTTTTTCGCGTTGTATGCTAACATTGGTAATTGGATAAATGGCAGGCAGGTACTGCTATTCTAATAATGGAGGAATAGAATGAAGACGTTTTCCATGACGCATGTGGGACAGCGGCGTGAGACGAACCAGGATTATATGTACACATCAGAGACCTCCGTGGGCAGGCTTCCGGATTTATTTCTGGTAGCAGACGGTATGGGAGGCCATGCGGCTGGAGATTATGCTTCGCGCTTCACAGTTGAAAAGATTGTGGAATACGTAACAGAATCCGAGGAGAGCGAGCCGGTGACCGTGCTCGGTGAGGCAGTCAGATATGCAAATGAACATTTGCTTGCGGAGGCGAACGCGGATGCGAGCAAAGCGGGCATGGGCACGACGATTGTTGCGGCAGTCGTGGTTGGCGATAAGCTCTACACGGCGAATGTCGGCGACAGCCGGTTGTATGTGATCAACCAGGAACGTATCACACAGATTACAAGAGATCACTCTCTGGTAGAAGAGATGGTTCGGCTGGGAGAGATGGACAAAGAGGATGCAAAAGTGCACCCGGATAAAAATATTATTACGAGAGCGATCGGCGTGCTTCCGGAGGTGTCGGCGGATTTCTTCGAGACGGTGCTTGTGCCGGGAGATACGGTTCTGTTGTGCTCAGACGGTCTGACCAACATGATCGATGATACGGATATCAAACGGATTGTGCTGGGACAGCGGGATATTGTGGAGAAAACACAGCGGCTGATCGACGCCGCGAACGAGAACGGCGGTAAGGATAATATAACGGTGGTTTTGATTGAGCCGTTTTCAGATGAGACTAGATAGAGAATGAAGTTCTTTGTAAATCAGGTTGGAGGTTTAATATGTTAACAGAGGGAATGTATATAGCGGACCGTTATGAAATCATAGGGAAAATTGGTGCCGGCGGAATGTCTGACGTATATAAGGCAAAAGATCTGACGCTCGGACGTTTTGTGGCAATCAAGGTTTTAAAGCCGGAGTTTTCGGAGGATCTGAATTTTGTGACAAAGTTCCGCACTGAGGCACAGTCTGCTGCGGGATTAGAGCATCCGAACATTGTAAATATCTACGATGTCGGAAGCGAAAAAGGAATGCATTATATCGTGATGGAGTATGTGGAAGGCATCACGTTAAAGACATATATTGAGAAAAAAGGCCAGCTTACCTTTAAGGAGGCAGTCAGCATTGCCATCCAGGTGGGAAGAGGCATTGAGGCGGCGCACAGCAAGGGTATCATCCACCGGGACATCAAGCCGCAGAATATTATTATTTCCACAGAAGGAAAAGTAAAAGTAACAGATTTCGGTATCGCGCGCGCAGCAAGCAGCAACACGATCAGTTCCGATGTGATGGGATCCGTGCACTATTCTTCTCCGGAGCAGGCACGCAACGGATTTGTGGACGGCAAGAGCGATATCTATTCCCTCGGTATTGTGATGTATGAGATGGTGACGGGACGTGTGCCGTTTGACGGGGATACGACCGTGGCGGTTGCCATCCAGCATCTGCAGGAGGAGATCGTTCCGCCGAGTGCCTACGCGCCGAATCTTCCGATCAGTATGGAGAAGATCATTTTAAAATGTACGCAGAAGAATCCGGACCGCCGCTATGAGTCCATGACGGCACTTTTGACGGATCTGCGCAAGGCGCTTGTCAGCCCGAATGAGGATTTTGTCGTGATGGTTCCTGCAACCAACCAGGACAAGACACGCATTATCGGAGAGGATGACTTAAAGCAGATCAAGGAGGAGGCAGACAGCCTCTATCTTAAGGCGGATCAGGCGGTGCACGCGAGAGCGGAGGAGATGAACCGCTACGATGAGGATGAGGACGACGAAGAAGATGTGGACGATGATGAGCTGGATGACGAGGATGACGGCGATCTGAATCCGAAGATGGAGAAAGCGATCACGATCATGGGAATTGTTGCGGCAGTCGTGATTGTGATTATCATCATTGTGATTGTGGTAAATCTGTTCGGCGGAATCAAGTCCAAGAAGCAGTCTGACACGGAGACGTCGCGCACAGAGACCACACAGACCGAGAGCCAGAACGAGGATACGGTTACCGTTCCGGATTTCCGCGGCATGACTTATGCGGATGCGCAGACCGAGGCGGAGAAGAAGGGATTAAAGCTGGAGAACAAGGGCGAAGTATCCTCTGACGACTACGATGAGGGCGAGATCGCCAATCAGGACCCGGAGAGCGGCAAGGAAGTCGAAGAGGGCACGACGATCGGCGTTGTGATCAGCAACGGCAAGGGCAGTGTGGAAGTGCCGAGTGTGACCGGAGACTCTGAGGATGATGCAGTGTCTGCATTGGAAAAGGAAGGTTTCAAGCCGAACAAGACATACGCTTACGATGACAGTGTGGAGGAGGGAAAAGTCATTTCCCAGACACCGTCCGCAGGTGATAAGGCAAAAACAGGTGATACGATCACGATCGTCATCAGCCAGGGCGCAGAGGCAGTGACCGTTCCGGATGTGAAGACGACCTACAAGTCCGAGGAGCAGGCGAGAGATCTGCTGTCGGATTTTAATGTGACGGTCAAGACGGCGTACAGTGATAGTTACCCGGAAGGCATTGTCATGGATCAGAGCATCGATCCGGGCAAGCAGGTGGAAAAAGGCAGCGACATCACGATCACGGTAAGCATGGGACCGTCACCGTCCCAGAGTGTGACAGCAACGACCTACAGCTTCAAGGCGACGATCAACCTGCCGGGCGATACGTCCAACGTATCCGGCGCAACAATCACGCTATATGATACTTCCGGCAATGTGCTGGGACAGTGGAATAAGGCGATCACAGATGATTTTTCCATCAGCAAGACGGGACTGCTTGCAAAAGAGGGCTATCTGGTGATCTCATGGCTGGATTTAAATGGCAACAAGATCAACGATCAGACCACGAGCACCTACCAGTTTACACCGGAATCATAATGGATAAGAATATGCAGGGAAAGATTGTAAAAGGAATTTCCGGATTCTACTACGTTTACGTAGCGGGATCCGGAATTTATGAATGTAAGGCAAAAGGAATTTTCCGCAACCAGAAGATCAAGCCGCTGGTGGGCGATAACGTGACGATTGCCGTGCTGGATGAGGAGCAGATGCTTGGAAATATTGAGGAGATTCTTCCGAGAGAAAATGCCTTGATCCGTCCGGCGGTTGCCAACATCGATCAGGCGCTTGTGATTTTTGCGGCGGCAAAGCCGAAGCCGAATTTTAATCTGCTGGACCGTTTTCTGATTATGATGGAATATCAGAAAGTGCCGGTTACGATCTGTTTTAACAAGTGTGACCTTCTGAACGGGGAGGAGCTGCACGCGTTTTCGGATGTCTACGAACAGTGTGGCTATCCGGTGGTGTACACCTCGGCGAGAGAGCAGCGGGGAATCGATGTGCTGCTTGAGCGGCTGGAAGGAAAGGTGACATCGGTGGCAGGACCCTCGGGTGTGGGCAAGTCATCGCTCATCAACTGTCTGCAGCCGGAGCGCCAGATGGAGACCGGGGCAATCAGCAGAAAGATTGAGCGCGGTCGTCACACGACCCGCCACTCGGAGATTATTCCAATCAAAGAGCAGACTTACATCATGGATACGCCGGGATTTTCCACGCTGGATATTCCGGGGCTGGAAAAGGAAGATCTGTGGTGGTATTATCCGGAATTTGAGGAGTATGAGCCAAACTGCCGTTTTAAGGGCTGCAGTCATATCGGGGAGCCGGACTGCGGGGTAAAAGAGGCGGTGGAAGCCGGGAAAATCAGCCGGCTCCGTTATGAGAATTACAGGCAGTTATATCAGGAATTAAAAGAACAGAAGAAATATTAAAAAGAAGGGTGTAAGAGAGATGAATTGTTTGTCGCCATCCATATTATCCGCAGATTTTTCAAGACTGGGAGAGCAGATCCGTGAACTGGACGAGGCGGGGGCACAGTATATACATATTGATGTCATGGACGGAATGTTTGTGCCGAGTATTTCCTTCGGACTTCCGGTAATCCGTTCCATCCGTCCCTGTACGGACCGGATCTTTGACGTGCATCTGATGATCGAGGAGCCGGGGCGCTATATTGAGGATTTTGTCGGAGCCGGAGCCGATCTGATTACCGTGCATGCAGAGAGCTGCAAGCATCTGGACCGCACGATTGCTTCCATCAAAGAGCGGGGGATTCTTGCGGGGGTTGCGTTAAATCCTGCTACGCCGCTGCAGGCGGTGGAGTATGTGCTTGAAAAAGTGGACATGGTGCTGATTATGACGGTGAACCCTGGATTCGGCGGGCAGAAGTTTATCCCGTATACCTTGCAGAAGGTTCGTGATCTTAAGAAAATGATTGATGCGCGCGGGTTGAAAACAGACCTTGAGGTGGACGGCGGGGTCAATCTCTCTAATGTGGAGGAGATTATGAGTGCCGGCGCCAACATCATCGTGGCGGGCTCCGCGGTATTCGGCGGCGATATCGAGAAGAACGTGACAGACTTTATGAAAATATTGGGTGAAGCATGAGAACAGTAATTATCAGCGGGGGCAGAATCGAGCGCGATTTTGCCCTGTCTTTTTTGGAAAATGAAACCTTTGAGCAGTTTATCGCAGTGGATAATGGACTGCGCTTCTGCTATGACAATCAGATAAAGCCCA
>OGNF01000640.1_pt1 | contig 36431 bp, 27 predicted proteins | sample 1573321 | NCBI WGS metagenome assembly OGNF01 (sample SAMEA2581911, study PRJEB24529) | metagenome | biome: Human gut stool | place: China | collected 2011 | reverse complement strand
AATCCGTACCACCGTATCTCGATAAAGCCGTCGTAAAGAGCCGGGTTAGCAGTCCATGTAATAAATTCAGTCAACATATTTTAGTAAAAATAAAACCCTACCGATATTGGCAGAGACAAAGATAGCGAAAAGTGAGTGCAGAGACAAACGGAAATTTTATTTCCGTTTTGACTATGCCGAACCGCAGCCTATCTTCGTACCAACAAAGATAGCGAAAGGTGAGTGCAGAGACAAACGGAAATTTTATTTCCGATTTGGCTATACCGAACCGCAACCTATCCTCGTATGTACAAAGATAGTACACGCCGAATATAAAAACAAATCTATTAGCTAAGACCCAGCCTATATTTAACCCAACCAAAGATACGAAAAACAATAGAAGAAAAAATGATAAAACCATTTCCCCTTCTATTGTTTGTTACAATCCTGCCGAATAAACAAATTTATTTAGCTTATACCAACCGACGCACCAACTCGTCTCGATCACCATACAGTAAATCGATAACAGGAATTTCGATTAACGCATAGCAACCGGGACGTTGCAACATAGCGGCACGAGCCGTACATACTAAAACCTGAGCTGTCAATGCCGGATTATTGATAGACATATTGAACTCGAACCGCTGGTTCTGTGTCTTTCCCGAAACACCCTTCCGAGTCATGTTCACCCCATGCCCCATATCTTTCAAAGCATCGACACTCTCCACCTGCATGACATGCGTTTCATCATGGGCGAAATAATCGTCAGTCTTTATAGCGTGAGCCACCTCTTCGAATGTATAACCCTCTTCAAGTTCGATATAAACCATACGACGATGTATACCCGTTCCCAAAGGTATAGTCATCGATAAAGCCGCTTTTACTCCGGCGATAGCCTTCACAGCGACCGTATGTCCCATACTCATACCGGGACCGAAATTAGTATACGTGATACCTTTGGGGGCACAAGCCTCCATAAGGGCTCGCACGACCGAATCCGTTCCGGGATCCCAACCCGCCGATATAATAGCGACCGAATTGTATTTTTTCGCTGCTGCATCGAGCGTTTTGCGCAAATCGCATATCTGTGTGTGAATGTCGAAACTATCCACGGTTCGTATACCCTTTTCGAGAGCCTTGATAGCGAAATGTTCCACTTCGCGAGTAGGCGTACAAAGAATAGCGACGTCCACATCTTTCAACTCGTCGAGAGAAGACACTACCGGATAAGCCGACAATTCCATGGGAACCTCCGAAACACGACGACGGACTATACCCGCTATTTCAAAATCAGGAGCGACTTGCAAAGCATCTAAAACAAAATGCCCTATATTGCCATAACCGACAATGGCAGCTCTAATCTTTTTCATATTCTATTCATTTAAATTACGAGGCGTAAAGATACAAAAAATCTGTAAAACTCAATTCTTGCATATAAATTTCTAACAATTTCCCCAAACTCCATACAAAAAGAGCTAAACATTCCATCTCGATTTTCAGTTTGTAAACATCATTTCCCCATGAGAAGTTCCAAAAACAGTTCGAAAATTTCGGAAACCCGTCCCACCCCTTCGTCGAACCCCGTTATGAAATACAATGACATATCACGAATAGAAAGGAAAGCCCTTTTTGAACAAAAAAACATCGATAAAGTAGTACACAAAAAGCTCTCTTTATCGTCTTTATAAAAAAGGACTTACATCTGATTACCAGTTAAATGACACTCCGACCTATGAAATCAAGAAAAAATCTTTGGAAATACACCGTAATACTGTCCATACTGAATACATTTCTTATAACCGCTCAGACATCTCACAATCAAAATATCTATGCCGATTTCAATTTCAGCCGAAACGATACGACTCACGACAAGTGGACGAAATCGATCGAAATAATCACACCTCGATTACGTACAGTTATCACCGACGACACAAAAATCACATTGAGAGCACCGGGAATGAATCGAGTATATGCTTATTGTTGGCAATAACCCACGACAGGACAACCCAATAAATGGGGGCACGATGTAAACCTCACCCCGGGAGGAATTGAAACAAAAGGAGCTGAAAAGGTCTCCTTCGTCTTTCCAGCTCGGGACTTCCCCTACGGCCCTACAAATATCCGCATATACGCAAGTAACAACGAGGGGAAAAAAGATGTATTTGAGTTACAGCTCTACAACAAAGCCGGTAAAAAATGGAATTACGGTATACCGGATACCGTTCCCTCTCAGGCCAAAGTACTGAAACTCGTATTTGAAGATGACTTCGATAATGAATTATCCATATCCAATGACGGCAAAAACGCCCGGTACTGCGCTCACAAGCCCCGATACGGAGATTTCAGCGGTTGGCCATTTTCCGATGTCGACGGTTCTGATAATCCTTTCGAACAAGTCGACACCTATTTGAAAATTAAAGCCCGTAAAAGAGCCGGAACAAAAGGAAGCTCAGGACTAATATCGTCTGTAAATATGGACGGTGAAGGATTTTTCACAAAAGCCCCCTGTTATCTCGAATATAGGTTTACCGCCCAGTCTGCACCCGGTACTTGGCCTGCATTTTGGACTCTCACCAGTATCGACCGAGGCCTCAATGGAGACGAACTGGATATTGTCGAAGCCTATGGAGGGGTAGGAAAAGGTAACCCCAACCACCCGGGCTACTCCATCACGAGCCATTTCTGGGGACAAAAAGAACCCGATGGGACATATAAAAAACGCTTTAATAAACGAGTTCCCATCATGGAACTGGGTGGAAAATCATATTGGTCCACCACCTTCCACACCTATGGTCTATATGTAGGACGAGACGAAACGATATACTATTTCGGCGGTATCGAAGTACTGAGGCATACAACGAACGACATATCAAAAGAAAAACCGCTTTTCTTCCTGATAAACTACGCAATTGGAGGAATAAGCGGTTGGCCTATCGACCTCGAACGCTTCGGGAATGCATCGGATATGTATGTAGATTACGTACGAGTATTCGCCGAAAACGACATTCAATATTCCATACCACTTCCCGAAAAAAAAAATAAAAATCACAAATCCCATCAATCATGAAAAACAGACTGTTATCCTACGGAATCATTTCCCTCGTTCTCGGTTTGACATCATGCCATACCAACGATTCTGTAAAATTCCAATTCGACAGCAAGAAAATCGTGTCGGGTAAAAAAATCGCGATAAAAGACATCGTACCCCAACTACCTACCGATTGGGACGAGTATGACTATGTAACCATAGAATTTCGTTCCACCACGCCACAGCGATTTCAATTAGGATTCACCACCGACTCAGGATACAACGAACTACGACTTATATCATATGTTCCCAACGCATGGAACAAATTAACCATTCCACTGAGATTTTTCAGAGAACTACCCGTTGCCAAACACGATATAGCAGCAACTTCCAATCAACCGAGAATAACAGGCTGGATCAACTTGGGAGGGAAAAGAGGCTCTTTGACAGGAGTAGATTCAATAGGCATACGCATGAGAGCCCCTATCGATAACCCTACGATCGAACTGCGATCGATCGCTTTGTCAAAAGACGATCCCGGCGACAGGTACTTAGAGAATAAGCCCGCTTTCGACAAGTTCGGTCAATGGAACTTGGGCGACTATGAAGGAAAAATTTACTCCGAAGAACAACTTCAAAAAGAATGGCTACAAGAAGAAACCGAAATTAACGAAACAGAAAATTTCAACTATTCCCGTTATGGAGGCTATTTGAACAAACGAGTAAAATCGACGGGCTTTTTCAGGACAGAACAGATCGACGATCGTTGGTGGCTCATCGACCCGGACGGATATTTGTTCCTCTCCTATGGGGTCGATTGCGTCGCCCCCGTCGGAGACTACTACACGAAAAACACCGACAAATGCACAAATATGTTTCAAGAACTTCCGTCCAGAGAACTTTTCATCGAATCCGAGAATATATCGCCCGAAACACATACAGCCTCTTTCGGTATCTGGAACCTATATCGTCGATACGGAAAAAATTATCTCGACCGAGCTGCCGAAATGACAATCAAAAGAATGGACAAGTGGGGATTGAATACCCTTGCAAACTGGTCGGATAAAACTATATATGACAAGAATCGAAAAGCATTCATTCTACCTTTGGAAAACATAGGGTTCGAAAACGAACTGATGGGATTGATGGACGTATATGACAACGGAATTGAAAAAAAGATGGACGAAGCGATTGCCCGTAATGTGGCAAAATACAAAAACAATCATTGGTTAATAGGCTATTTCATCGGAAACGAACCTGCTTGGATTTCGAAAGAAAATCGCCTGTGTTCCTTAATTCTGAATGGAAAAGATCGCCCCATCAAAACAGAATTACAAAATTTTCTGAAAGAATCCGGCGATACACCCGACACCCGCAAAACTTTTATATACAATACATTCGAGAAACTCATGAAAGCCATATCCAAATCGTTAAAGAAGAACGATCCCAATCATCTGAACTTAGGAATAAGATATGGCTACATAGAGCAATTAGACGACGAATTGCTACGAATTAGTAAAGAGTCGTTCGATGCTTTGAGTTTCAACTGCTACGCTCTATCTCCCGACCACGAAAAAATGAATCATGCTTTGGAAATCTCTGGGTTACCGATGATTATCGGGGAGTACCACTTCGGGACAGTCGACAGAGGACTCGCACAATCCCTGTGGCAAGTGAACTCACAAAAAGAAAGAGGAGATGCTTTTCAGTATTATACCGAAAACGCCTTTGCTCACCGAGGGCTCATCGGTACAGGCTGGTTCCGATGGATCGATCAGAACATCAACGGACGCACCGACGGGGAGAATTACAATTGCGGTTTTATCGACGTTACCGACAGGCCCTATCCCTATATGGTCGATGCGGCTATCGAAGCAGCCAAATCGCTATATGAAATACATTCCGGTACAAAAACACCTTTCCATCAAGCGCCTAACGCCGTGGGACACTCTCCCATACCCGATCTCTGGGAATAAATAAAACTTCTATTCATTCTCACAAATCCATGAAGAATCCGGAATCTTCATGGATTTATTTTTTACCAATAAACAAAAATCAATCGTGTAACCCTCGTTTCCGCAGATAATCGAGCAAATATGCCGGACGGTCGGTCTGTATGATACGACAGCCGAGTACATCGATCAAATAACCGTACCCCTCGTCAGGATTGGCAAGCGACATATCGTCGTCATGTCCTCCCGCCATTGTGTCCCACAAAGTATTATACCAGATAAGGGACTCCCCTTTCAACGAATCGGCAAGCATTCGGGGCAATGGGTTGCTGTCTTTGACAAACAACAATTCGAAAGCGACCGGCCGCATATCCTCGACAAACACATCTATCTGTCGTTTTGCATCTTCTTTATCGAGATTCACAATAGGCATATAAATTACCTCATCGAGATATTTCCCGAATCGGGCTTTCACTTCTTTCGCCGGCTTACCGCCTTTCATGATTATCTGTTCGGTCGTACCGGTCTTTTGCAATAATTCATAAACTTGGTCGAAATAACGGTCGGCTTTATCCAAGTTAATCATTATTTTCCCCTTTGCGGCAAGTAAAGCCTCTTCCAAAGTGGGAACCTTGTGTATTGTTTTGATATTGCAACCGTTCTTTAACCGCAATGTTTTAATAGAATCGAGCGTCCAATCCGAGACCTTACCCTTCCCGGTCGTCGTACGATCGAGTTTAGAATCATGCATCAATATCAATTTTCCATCTTTCGTCCGCTGTAAATCGAGTTCAACGACATCGACCCCCATGCGAATTGCACTCTCGATAGCTTCCAACGAATTCTCAGGGAAATTACGCCAGTCTGCTCGATGCGATACCACGATTACAGAGTGGAGATTCCGATTCAACAATTTTTCCCGAATTTGGGCTGCTCTTTCTTGCGCCATTGTCGGAAGCATCGCTAATGCAAACAGGATCACTCCGACCGAAAATCTCGAATGTTTCACCTTCATTTCAATTTATGGTTATTATTTTCTTTACGATAATTGTTATATACCCATATCATAGATTTCCCGCTTACGAAAAAAAGCAGAAAACGACGTAAACCCAACATGAGAGATAAACTATTTCATTAAATATTAGAAATCCAGTGATAAAAACATCTATTCATAATACTCAATTATAATATTTAACGATTAGTATTATCGTTCTTAAAATTCAAAGTTACAGAAATTTGTTAGACAGCATACAATTTTACACAAAAAACTTACCCCATAAATAAGGTTTCATAAGAGTTTTTTGTACATACCTTTCCTTTTATACAGACATATTTATATTGAAGTGATTTAAACTTATTTCATTCTCTTAAAATCGTATCAAAATGTTAAAGCACAGCGTACAAATAGAATTATTCCCTATATTATGGGTGACCAAACTCATATATAGTGAAAGTCCTATGTACCCTATGCTTGACAAAGATACGATAAAAAATGAAATATTGCCTCATCTCTCCAAGGCAAAACGTGGTTATGTCACTCAAAGTTGCCTCATAGAGGTTGTAAACGCCATCTTGTACAAGTTGAAGACCGGTTGCCAATGGGCACTCCTTCCTGTGGAAGCCTTGTTCAGCGGCAAGGTACTAAGCCATGGTGCCGTGTATCACCATTACAACAAATGGAGCAAGTCGGGCGAGTGGAAATCCATGTGGGTCAGGTTACTTGACAAACACCGCAATGAGTTGGACATGTCCAGCGTGGATTTGGACGGGAGTCACACGGCTGCACTCCGTGGCGGTGAAGAAGTCGGATACCAAGGTCGGAAGAAACGGAAGACGACCAACGCTCTCTACCTGACAGACAGGCAAGGACTTCCGATTGCCATGTCCTCCCCGAAATCTGGCGAACACCATGACGTGCATGACATAGAAAAGGTCATCGGTGACATGTTCAACGACCTTGCGAAATCTCATATTCGAGTTGATGGCCTTTTCCTCAATGCCGATGCCGGATTCGATTGCGACGCCTTACGTGGTATCCTGCGTGAAAAAGAGGTCATCGCAAACATCTGCATCAATAAACGGAGAGAAAATGCCGATGACATCTTTGTTGATGATGAATTGTATGCCGAAAGGTATTCCGTCGAACGGACCAACGCTTGGATGGACTGTTTCAGGACGCTACTGAACCGATTCGACACAACTGTTTCAAGTTGGATGTCTTGGAATTACTTGGTATTTGCAGTATTGTTACTGAAGAAAATTTCACGAAAACAAAAAGTTTAAATCACTTCATAATTATAATTTTGCAGTCTTATAATTAAATAAAAACCAAACTAACAAAAAAAACAAAGAAAATAAAACAGATTTACATGAGTGTATTGCTTGTAATGTTGTTTACAGTGAATATGTTCGGCGAACAGCATGTAAGTAAATTGGGGAAAAAAGAAAAAGTAGCGGTTGCATACGAAAACAATGTTTTTTTGAAAGCAGAACCGCGCAATAGCGTTGACGATGCATTGGGGTGTCCTCCTAATACCGTCCTCTCAGGAGCATTTAGTAGCGATGCCGACTATATGGGACAACAAAGTTCCGATATGGGTCGTGCCGACGGAGCTACCAAATTTTACCAATCCTTTTCTGGATGCTATCAGAAAGTGAACGGAATTCGCTGGTTAGGGAGATTCTTGTCTTGGGACGAAGAAAATTATAATTGGTTGTCTTGCGCCGACCGTGGCGGCATCGGCGAAGATGGAGAAATGACAGAATCGATCCGTTTTGAAGTGGCGTTTTATGAAATGGGAGCCGATGGTTACCCCGGCAAAGAAGTCTACCGCAAAGAATTCGATGTCTTGGGCAAATTCACCGGAGTGAGTGCAAGCGAATATGATGATTTGGCACGTATTTACGAATTTTCGGTTGAATTGGACGAAACAATCTGTCTAGAAAGCGGTTTCTTTTCGGTAGCAGCCGCCAAAGTAGACAACGAAACGCATAATTGTGCTTTCAGTGTGTTCACATGTAGCAATGTCCCCGGAATAGGTTTAATTTGGATGGAGGCTTACGAAGAATATATGACCTCTCAGTTATCCATGTGTTACTGTTTAACGGGCGACGGCGACTACATTGCACAAAAAGCATTGAAGTTCGAACGTTTATTATCTCCTTTGGAAACAGCAAGCGACAAATATGAAAAGGTACAGGTGGAAGTAATGAATATCGGTGAGCAAGCTATATCCGATGCGAAACTTCAATTATATTTAGACGATAAATTACTGGCAACCGAAGAACTGGGTGTGACACTAGCTTCTATGGAGAGCTACAAACACACGTTTGACCAACGGATCGATTGTTCGCAACCGGGTAAACATAATATCGAAATACGCAATGTCACGGAAGGCGATGAACAAACAGCCCATCAATCCATGTTTTTCTCTATTACAAAAAGGGAAGAAGGGATAGTTTGCGAATCGTATTCGACGGATGCAAGTTACGAATACATTACCTCAGTCAAAATTGGAAGCATTAGCAACCCAAGCGAGGGTAACGTATACAGCGATTTTTCTGATATGAAGACAAGCATTAAACCCGGTGAAGTGCTAGATTTGAACGTAGAGTGTGAAGGCGGAAGTCTATATATAGGTGCATGGGTAGATTGGAATGGAAACGGTTCGTTCGATGAAGCGGGCGAGTTTATCGGTTATCTTCCTAAGGGAACTATTAAAGTATCCATTCCAGACGAGGCGGTAGTCGTGCCGGGAGAAAGACGCCTACGAATCATAGCTTCTTATGAAGACATTCTTAGCGCTTGCGGTCAATATGGTTATGGAGAAACAGAAGACTATACACTGGTCGTGGAACATTCCGACAATTCACCGATCATTAAACCCGGATTAAGTATCATCGATTCGTACCAATCGTTCGACGTACGACCGGTAACGCTGGAAATAAAGAACGAAGGCAGTGCAGAGCTTACAGGAACAGCATCGGTACTTTATGCTCTACCTCACTCTCCGGGCAGCAAGCAGTCGGCTTTTGCTACAAAAAATAGCAAACCTTCTTGGAAATTTACAAAGTCTGCGAAATCCCATTCGGTTAAAGCGAAAGAAACCGAGTCGCAGGCAGAATTCGTATTGCGCTATGACAACGGGCTCGAAAGCGAAGTATCGCTCAGCGGTGGTTCTTCGGCCGTGTATGCACAGTATTTTCCGGGCAATATGCTTGCTGGATTGTCGGGTATGCAAATCAGTAGTGTCGATGTATATATAAACGACGTACCTGACAAAGCTCAAGTGGTAATTTTCGGTCAAGGCTCACAGTCAAATGCCGGAAATGAATTGATGAGACAAACTTTTTCCCCAATAGCACAGTCTTGGAATCATATTGTGCTCGAACAACCTCTGACGATAGGGAATACCGATTTATGGATAGGTGTTAATATAGATGGCTTTGAACCGACAGACTTCGTGATTGGTATCGACGGCGGTCATGTACAAAATGGCTTCGGCGATATGGTTAAACTTGGCAATACATGGTGGTCAGCAGGAGACTTAGGTTTAAATAGTAACTTCTGTATTCGCGCGAATGTAACGGGTAATCGCACCCCGACTATCAACTGGCTCTCGCTTGATAAATATGAATTCTCTGTCGCTCCTTCTGTGATAGAAACGCTCACCGTATCATTAGATGCAACCCAATTACAGAGAAATACTTTATATGAAGCACAAATCGTGTTAGCCAATAACGATGCTGTAAGTAGAATTGTGAAGATACCAGTATATCTGAATAACGACCGGGAGTCAAAAGTAGAACTCCAAACATTAGCTTCGACAGTAGTTTATACATATGGAGGCTACTTGGTGGTACAAACTGACAAAGCTTTATCGAGTATATCTTTGGTGAATATGAACGGTGCTGTAATGAAAATGCAAAATGTCGATGGTTATACGACGAATATGAGCCTTGACAATTTGCAAATAGGCATTTATATTTGTTGTATTGTACATGCCGATGGAAGCCGAGAGAATGTAAAAATACCGGTCGTTCGATAGCCCCGGAAGATCATAATAGGTTAAAAATCGTATCAGCTTATTGATAGAATAAGCTGATACGATTTTTTTATTGATCGGGTATAAAACTCAGTAGAAATTTAGTAGGGATAGACCCGAATTTTAACGAACGAAATGGATTGTATTTACCCTCCTCCTCTGTGTTTTTGCAATGCAAAAATATAGGGGAGGAGTCCGAAGGACGGAGGGGTTGAAAACGGTATCTCATCAGCCGGTTTATATCAGACATATACCCTTCTTCCCTATATTCTGAAAATAAGAAAGTCGACTCTTTGAATAAGGATTTATGTTCTACTATCGGAAGGATATTTTAAACCTCCTCCTCTGTGTTTTGCAACGCAAAATATAGGGGAGGTGTCCGAAGGACGGAGGGGTTAATCTCATAATCAGAAATTACTATGAAACTTTCCTCAACCCCTCTCCCCCAGAAACGGTAGTTTCTGGGGGAGAGGGGTTGGAATATACACGGAAAACCATACACGACCAAGTGAAGACTGTCCATGTGGTTTTGTCTGATACGCACAAAAGCATGATAAACATACAGATAAAGAACAACTCGATGAGCAGTACAGCAAAAGCATACAATAATTGCAAGCCACATTCGACAGAAACTATGTGATTACCCCTATTGCTTTGTATTATCTCTTTTGCCCCCCATAAAAAAAGAAACCCCGTTTTACCGGGGAATAAACTGTTGTACCTCAAAAGACGGATAACGATGTGGAGTATAGCGGACTCGAACCGCTCACCTCGACACTGCCAGTGTCGCGCTCTAGCCAGATGAGCTAATACCCCGTTTGTGTGATGCAAAGTTAAGAAGAAGTTTTGTTTCTGCAAAACTTTCCTTGTAATTTAATATACGTTAATACCTATTAAATGAATTTAAGTTTGGTGGTTCGCCCCTTTTCTCTACCTTTGCAAAACAAGCGAACATGCGTCAAAGCAAGCTAACAATAAATCCAAAACCATGAATATCAAACAACTATTTGTTACAGTAATGTTATTGATGCTCGGCTCGGCGGCTGAGGCAAGCGCGGACGTGACTGTCGGTGCGGCGCGGACGGACGAATATGTACCGAAGCTCGAAGGCAAGCGAGTGGCGCTCCTTTCAAATCACACCGGTATGGTCGGCGACAAGCATACGCTGGACCTCATGCTCGAAAACGGTGTGAACGTTGTGACGATCTTCTCACCTGAGCACGGCTTCCGCGGCAGCGCGGATGCCGGTGAGCACGTCAGCAGCAGCGTCGACCCGCAGACAGGCATCGCGATCGCGTCGCTCTACGACGGCAAGCGCCGCGGTCCGTCGGCCGAAGTCATGGACGGACTCGATGTGATCGTCTGCGACATCCAGGACGTAGGTCTGCGCTTTTACACGTATTACTGCACGATGTTTGATCTGATGAACGCCGCCGCCAACGCCGGCAAGGAATTCATGGTGCTCGACCGTCCGAATCCCAACGGCATGACAGTCGACGGACCTATCCTGGACATGAAATACGAGTCGGGCGTCGGACGCCTGCCCATTCCGGTCGTCCACGGCATGACCTTGGGCGAGCTCGCGCTGATGATCAAGGGCGAAGGCTGGCTCAAGAGCGACCGTGATCTGGCGCTCGAGGTGATACCTTGTGAGGGCTACACGCACCGGACACGCTACGTGCTGCCCATCGCTCCGTCGCCAAACCTGCGCACGAACCATGCCATATATCTCTATCCGTCGACATGCTACTTCGAGGGTACTCCGGTGAGCCTCGGCCGCGGCACCGACGCGCCGTTCGAGATCTACGGCCATCCCGATTACAAGGCTGAAGGAGAAGTGTTCACGTTCACGCCCCGCAGCGTTCCCGGAGCGAAAAATCCGCCGCTGCTCGACGTGGAGTGCTACGGAGTGGATCTGCGTGGCCTCGACGATGAAGCTGTCATAGCCGACGGCCTCGACCTGAGCTATGTTATCGACGCCTATCAGCACACCGGGCTGGGCGAGAAGTTCTTCACTCCTTTCTTCGAGAAGCTGATCGGCCGCGGCGACATACGCGGAATGATCATGGACGGCAAGACAGCCGCCGAGATCAAGGCCACCTGGGCCGATGACGTATGCCGCTTCCGCGAGCAGCGCAAGCCTTACTTACTTTACGCCGAATAAGCCATGTCACTTCCTGTAATTGTAATCATCACGATCGTAGGGTATTTCGCGCTGCTGATGGCGATATCCTACTTTGCGTCGCGCGGAAGCGACAACTCTACCTTCTTCACCGGCAACCGCCAGGCACCGTGGCCGGTGGTGGCCTTCGCCATGATCGGAGCGGCCATTTCGGGCGTGACGTTCATCTCCGTCCCCGGTATGGTCGTCGGCAAGGGCTACGCCTACCTGCAGATGGTGCTCGGCTTCATCGTGGGCTATTTCGTGATCGCATTCGTCCTCGTGCCCCTGTTCTATAAGAAAAACCTGATATCGATCTACGGCTACCTCGAGGAGCGGTTCGGCACTAACACCTACCGCGCCGGCGCCTGGATGTTCTTTGTGTCGAAGATGCTCGGTGCGGCCGTTCGTTTCTTCGTGGTTTGCGCCGTGCTGCAGCTGCTCGTATTCGCTCCTCTCCACATACCGTTCATCTTCAATGTGATCGTGACCATCGCGCTGATCTGGCTCTACACCGTGCAGGGCGGCGTCAAGACGCTGATCTGGACCGATACGCTCAAGAGTTTCTGCCTGATCATGTCCGTGATACTGTGCATCTACTTCGTGGCGCAGAACTTGGGATTCTCGTTCGGCCAGATGGTATCGGCCATCAGCGACCATCCGACGTCGCAGATGTTCTTCTTCGACGACCCCAAGGGTGCGACATATTTCTGGAAGCAGTTCCTGGCCGGCGTGTTCATGGCAATAGCCACCAACGGCCTCGATCAGGACATGATGCAGCGCAACCTCACGTGCAAGAATTCGCGCCAGAGCCAGAAGAACATGATCGTCAGCGGTATCATGCAGTTCTTCGTCATCGCCCTGTTCCTGCTGCTCGGCACCCTGCTGGTCATCTTCCTCGACCGCAACGGCATCGCCCTGCCCGAGAAGACCGACGAGATCTTCGGCATGGTGGCCACGCATCCGTCGATGCCGATCATCGTGGGTATACTGTTCGTGCTCGGCCTGATCGCCGCCGCCTATTCGGCCGCCGGCTCGGCTCTGACGTCGCTGACCACCTCGTTCACGGTCGACATCCTCGGCGCGCACAAGAAGCAGACCCCCGAGCGCCTGACCCGCACGCGCAAGGCCGTGCACATGGCCATGTCGGCCATCATGGGCCTCGTGATCATCGCCTTCTACTATCTTAGCGAGGAGGACGCCATTTCGGCCGTATACACACTGGCATCGTACACCTACGGCCCGATCCTGGGCCTGTTCGTCTACGGCATGTTCCGCAAGAAGCCCGTCCGCGACCGCTGGGTGCCCGCCGTGTGCGTCGCCGCTCCGGCCCTGTCGTGGTGCATCCAGTGGGCGCTCAACCACTTCTTCGGCTATCAGACCAGCTTCGAGCTGCTGCTGCTCAACGCATTCATCACCTTCATCGGCCTTGAACTGCTCTCGACGGCCAAAGCCAAGGCGCCCGCGGCCCCCGACCTGCAGCAGGCCGCCACGCGCAGCTGATGGCACGCGAGACGATCAACCGGTGCGTGTGGCTCGTCGACACGCTCCGGCGCTACAAGCGGCTGACCCGCGGCGAGCTCGATCGGCTGTGGCTGTCCTCCGCGCTGAGCGACGGCTCGCCCTTGTCGCGCCGTACGTTCTACAACTACCGCGACATGGTGGAGCAGCTCTTCAATCTCCGCATCGAGTGCGACCAGTCGACCTACGAGTACTATATAGCCGAGGACAGCACACAGCGCGAGAGCATCGCCAACTGGATGCTCAACGCCATGAGCATGAACCGCCTGCTCACTGACTCGCGCGAAGTCTCCGACCGCATATTCGTCGAGGAGATACCGTCGGCGCGCGAGTACCTCGGCATCATCATCGACGCCATCAAGCGCAACAACTCCGTCCGCTTCAGCTACCACCCATACACGCGCGTGCTTCCCAAGGCCGTGACCGTCGAGCCCTATTTCGTGCGCCTGTTCAAGCAGCGCTGGTATCTCGTGGGCCGCGTGCCGGCCGAAGACCGCATCAAGACCTATGCCCTCGACCGCATGAAGGACGTCACGGCTCTTAACGACACCTTCACGCCCGATCCCGGCTTCGACGCCGCTACCTATTTCAAGGACTCATATGGCATAGTCGTGACCCAGAGCGACGTGAAGAAAGTCGTGCTGAAGGTCGACTCGCGCCAGGCCAAGTATTTCGCCGCCCTGCCGCTGCACCATTCGCAGTATCAGACCGTGTCCGACAGCTACTCGCTGTTCACGATGTGGCTCCGCATCACCGACGATTTCGTCGAGGAACTGCTGTCGCATGGCCCGCGCATCACCGTCCTGGAACCTGCCGAGCTGCGGGCGCGCATGAAGCGCGAGCTCGGCGACGCCCTCGCCAACTATCAGGACTGACACCTGCCGGCGCCCTGGCAGGCGAAAAAAATGCGGTGTCGATGCAATAAATCGGCAAAATGCGAGTTATAGAATAGTAATGCTATAACAAGGCCAATCATTTCTGAATATGAAATACCGCATAATATCTCTGCTCCTCGCAATAACGCTCGCGGCAGCCGGCGCTTTCGCCCAGAAGAACGAGTTCAACCCCATCCAGACCGGCGTGACGTCGCTCGGCATCGCCCCCGACGCCCGCGGCGCCTCCATGGGCGACCTCGGCGCAGCCACCGACCCCGACGTCAACTCGCAGTTCTGGAATCCGTCGAAGTACGCCTTCGCCTGGAGCACCGCCGCAGTCTCCCTCAGCTACACACCGTGGCTGCGCAAACTCGTCAACGACATCTTTCTGGCCAACCTCTCGGGCTACTGGAAGATCGGCTCGGCCGACAACCAGGCCCTGAGCGCCTCGCTGCGCTACTTCTCGCTCGGCGAAGTGACCTCCAACAACGGCATCGACGACATCACACAGTCGCTCAACCCCTATGAAATGTCGGTCGACGTCGGTTACTCCCGCAAGCTCTCCGAGAAATTCTCGATGGGTGTCGTGTTCCGCTACATCTACTCCGACCTCGGCTTCTCCGACTCATATGCCGGCGACCAGACCACCGGAGCATCGGCCTTCTCGGCCGACATCTCCGGCTACTTCGTCACATATCCCATGGTAGGACGCAACGAATGCCAGTGGGCCTGGGGTTGGAACATCTCCAACATCGGTACGAAAGTCGCATACAACGACGGCGAGAACCCCGCGTTCCTGCCCACCAACCTGCGCCTGGGCACCTCGTTCACCTTCCCGCTGGCCGACTACCACAACCTCGCCATCAACCTCGACCTCAACAAGCTGCTCGTGCCCGCACGTCCGCGCCAGGCCGACTACGACACCGACACCCCCGAAGGCCAGGCCGAATATGCCGACGCACTCGCCAACTGGGAGAACATGTCGTCGTTCACCGGCATCTTCAAGTCCTTCAGCGACGCGCCCGGCGGCTTCAAGGAGGAGCTCCGCGAGATCACCTGGTCGCTCGGTGCCGAGTACTCCTACAACAACCAGTTCTTCCTCCGCGCAGGCTACTTCTACGAGAACGAATTCAAGGGCAACCGCCAGTACTTCGCCGCCGGCGCCGGCTTCTCGCTCAACGTAGTGCGCCTCGACGCCTCCTACATGCTCGCCACGGCCCAGTCGTCGCCCCTCGACCAGACCCTCCGCTTCACCCTCACCTTCGACATGGACGGCCTCAAGAACCTCTTCGGCCGCAAATAATATCCCTTTACAACACACAAATCAGGACTGCAGTCGTTAGCACCGCGGTCCTGATTCGTTTCATATTTGACTTCACACTCTTCCTAAAGCCGTGAGGAAAGTGATTATGGCCGATGAGAATACAATCATCGCAATGCCCCGCGGTCAGCGACAGCACAGGTCGTGTTCTCTTGTATTCCGCTTTACAACGGTGTCGGTTCATGCCATGGCCGCGTGTATAGGCGCGCCGTGCCTCCCGCCATAACAACGCGGCGGCGTGCAGTTGCCTGCGCGCCGCCGGTCTCTTTGTCTCGACAGGTAAGACTATTTAAGGTTCTTCGAGTCGAATTTTACGAATTCTTCGTAGTCGAACTCCCAGTCCGGGCCTTCCGTAAGGCTCATTATCCGCTTGTAGATGATCATGCGCTGCACAGCGCTCGGGGCCGAGTTCTCCGTACCCATCAGAGAGTTTTCGGTTGACCGGTACAGGTCAAACGGATACTGGTGCGCGCCCTGATAGATGCCGACGTGGCCCTTATAGCGTTCGTCGGACAGCATCCGGCTCCAGTATACTTTCGTCGGGTCGCTGTTGTAGTCGACATTGAGTCCCATGCCGAGGGCGTGCATGCCGTCGAGCCAGGCGCGGAATTCTTCCATGCTGTCCTCGCTCACCTTGTTCTCGCTATAGCCGCCGATGATGTATTCATCGAGGAAGCGTCCGATGCCGTGACCTATGCATTCGTGGTTCAGCACGGGCGACACGCCGCCGTTGGCAATATGGGCAACTGCCCATCCTTCGGGATTCATGTCGCAGTATGAGCCGCCTGAGTTTTCATCCCACAGCAGGCGGTTGGTTATGTTTACTATCACTACGTTCGCCATGTCTACGCCGGGTATTTTGGCGGCGTATTCGCGGCACTTGGCGTCATCGTAGTTGAGGGCCGTGTTGCCGTCGCCGACGATGCTCGACTGCGACACTACGTTGACCATATACACGTTGATGCGCTCGCGCAGCGAGTTCAGCGGCTCCGTGGCCAGCAGGTATTCCATTGCCCGGGTCATGAGCTGTTCGTATTCGCCGCCCTCGGCGTTGGCAGCGGCCTTGAAGCCGTCGCCCATCAGCACGATGTCGAATCCTATGGCAGTGGAGGCTTTGTGGAGGCATTTGTATTTGCCGTCGTCCGTCATGTCCTCTTTGCCGGTATCCTCCGGATATTTCAGCCATTCGTGCTCGGTCGGCTCGCCTAGCTTGCGTCGGGCTGTCTCGGCGACGATGTTGTCGTAATAGGATTGGTCGACACTCCAGTCGCGGCATGAAACGTTGATTACATAGCCGTTGTTGTCAAGAATGAAGGTGGTGCCTATCCATGAGCTGATGACAGTGCTGTACAGCGCTCTGAACAGGTTTACGGTCTGATCTCTGAACGGGTGCTTCGCCACGCGCTCCTTGATCGATTCGCGGCTCTCGAAATACGGGAACGAGGTTACGACGTTCTGGAACGTGCCCGGATAGGAAAGCTGGGTGTTCGCTTCGAATTCCGACGGGTCGCCCACTGTAAAGAAATTGAGCTGATGTCGGCTAAGAATCTCGTACAGTGTTGATGTGCCCTCTTCCTCGAAGAGATACTCGACGGTTTCGTCGGGAATGCGCAGGTTCTCCTTGTAGTTGGTGAAGCGCTGCAGTTTGGTGAAGTATGGATTCTGGCACAGCAGCGACATTCCGTTCCTCTGCCATTGAGGCGTAGCCTGCAGTTCGTCGCTGATATGTCCGTAAATGCCGTTGCCGTATATTTCGAAATGTACCGGCACGAGCATCAGCGTCATCAGGGCTTCGTTTGGTACTTCACCGTAGAGGTTATTCTCGCTGAGATATATCTTTGTCACATATTTTCCCATTACGGTGATACCGTGCCACAGGGCCAGCGGCTGGTCGCTCATCCATTTGGTGCGGTCTTTCCAGTGGTCGCCGTCTGTGGCGCGGTAAAGTTCCTCCAGGGCGGCTTTCTGCTCGGCGAACGATGGCATGCCGGGTTCCATCTGTGTGAAGCGTATGCCGTACGTGTGGCTGCCTATATGGAATTCGGTATCGATTGTGGTCCGGAGTCCCTTGTTCTCGCCCAGGGTGAATGTCACGGTTCCCGCCTCGCGGTCGACCGCCACGTCTATAGGTATGCGTTCGTCGCCTTGTAGGTCTCGTTCCTCTCCGTTGTCGTTCACAAACTGGCGGTTGAAATTGTAAGTGAATGGTGCGCCCTTGAGGTAGTGGAATGTGAACGTGTCGCCTGCCGGCTGAACGAAGTTCTTCGGTCCTGGTTCGAAGATAATATGCCCCGGTTCCTGCATTTCGTCCGTGATGAATACATCCGCATACTGTTTCACATGTACGGTCTTGGATTCGCTGTAGCCCTCGAATCCGATTGCCACATCGGCCTCGCGCAATTGCCCTGACTCATTTTCATTGAGCCTGAAAATAATGCCATTGCGGTCGAACCGGACCGAGAGCCATTCTGGCACTACGGACTTCGTCTCCAGCCTGCGGTCGTACATTAGGCTCTCGTCCTGACGTATCCACCAGTCACGGTCCTCGCCGTCGTCAGTTTTATAAGCCTTGCGGTCTACGGTCAGCTCATAGTTGTTGAGACTCACTACCGGTGTCCCCGGCATGACATCATTCGGGCCGAGTACAGTAAAATTCAAACAATAATACGTGTTGCCGAAAAAGAATGAAATTAGAGGATGAGCGGACTCACCGGTGTTTTTGCTGAACGATAGTGTAAGCGTGCCGTTTTCACTGTCGACATTTGTCTTTATGGAAAAGCCGGCGTTGTCCGGCATTTGGACTTTGAGATCTTTTAGCTCGGCACCTTTTAGGAATTTTAGTTGGCAGTCACCACCCTCAGCCGGGATATAATATGTGTCATCATATAGTACAGCTCCGGTATAATGCTGATGGGTATCGAAGAAGAAGAATAGGTCCGCTTCCTGACGGATATGCAAAGTGGACGTTTCCAGGCTCCCGGTATATCCGAAGTCGACATCGGCCTCGCGTGGCGTCCCATCGTTATTTTCCTGGATTTCGATTACGAGAGCTGTGCCTTCCGACCTCTTATATTCGACCCAGTCAGGAAGAACCGATCTGCATTCTACGGGCAGATAGAGTGCAGAACCGCCTTCGATCTCAATGTGAATTTCTTCGTTGTCAGAGTCCGTCCTGCCGCTCTTGTCCACGTGCAGCTGGCTGTCTCGGAACTGTATTTTAGCGGGAGTCGGTTCCAGATACCAGTATTCATCGCAGTTGAATGTTTCACCTGCGACGTTCATTTCGTAATGTCCGTCGACTTTCCGGAATGTTATCGTTCCGGCATTGTCGTATTTTATGATTTTTGACTGGCCGCTTATATCTGAGTTGCTTATGAATAAATATTTATTCTTGACGGTATCTTCCGAGAATACCAGCAACGGAAACAGCGCTGCCAGTGCTATGACATAGCGGAGAATTTTGCTGCTCATTTTCTGATGAATTTAAACGTCTGGTTGCCGACTGTGATTATGTAGACGCCTTTGCCGAGAGCCGATAAATCTATTTCGCACTCGTCGGCATCTGTTATATTTTCTGATATGATGATCGCTCCGAATGTATCGCATATCGTCGCCTTGATCGCTCCGGTGGCATGTCTGATTACGATTTTCTCATCCTGAAGTATGATTTCAGTCTCCGACGGGCGGAGGTCCTCTATACCGGCATCCTTATCGTAAAACAGCATTACCTCAAGGTCGGCAGTGTTGGGTATCTCGAATCTTGTGCCGCGGTATTCGCGAAAAAATCATCGTTGGTGCCGCCTTGGAAATAGAGCGTGTTGACATTGTCTTCGGCTTGCGTCAGTGCCGGAAACGATAATGCGGACAGTCCGACGGCCAACGGCCATAGGACTTGTCTGTCAAGAAATTTGTTCATATTCGGGGGAGTTTTTATGTGATTCGACCGTATTATGCGGCGATGCCGCCGAGCGGCGCGCCTGCGTATAAAGCATTGGTTTATCATGATGGATAATTGTGCAAATTTAACCATTTGTCCACAATTACCCCCCCCATTTTGTTAATTAATGTTAACAAAAAAATAGAGCCGTACGATTGATCAGCCGTTCGGTCTCTATGTAGATTTCCATATGCAAAGATAACGATAATTGCGCGTTTTTTAGTAATTTTGTGCTATGAAGAATTACAACATCGCACTCATTGCCGGCGCCGCTTTGTTGATGGCGACGGCTGCCGGCTGCTCAGTTAATAAAGAAGCAAAAGCGGATAAGGTCGCTGATGCGACACAGACCGAATCGGTAAACGCTGACATTCGCGGACAATGGTTCATCGAGAACATCGTTTTCAGCGACTCCGACTATGTGCGTCCCGATGAGACCTCGTCAAGCATGAAACAGTATATCGTCTTTGATGACAGCACGTACTTCATCATGACCAACTGCAACTCCATCAGCGGATCATATACCGTAAAAGGAGATTCCATCACGCTCGGCGACGGAGCCATGACCGAAATGGCATGCGACGACATGCGCGCGGAGGATGCCCTGCGCCGCATTCTCCCTGATATTGCTACCATCGAGGTTCAGAATGACACCGTCGTAAGGTTCAACGGCCGCACTCCGGCTGAGTGCATACTTCTCCGCAAAGCCGAAGCCGAAATAAAATGATGAGGGCTTTTCTATCCCTTACAGCCCTCTTGCTGACTCTCATTGCCGTTGGATGTACATCTCGGAAGAATGTCTGTAATGACGAATTTTCGGGTACGTTCCAAGCTGAGGACGACGGCTCGACCCTTGTGATCAGCAGGGCTGAAAGCGGTTATGATGTCTCTATAAAATTATTTCGTCTGACGGAGATTGACGACGGATTTGGACATCTGAAGGATGGTGAACTGATCTTCACCGGGACAGATGCCGCCGGGAATCCGATATCAGGCGCGATTACTGTCAGCGGAGATACTGCAAAGCTGGTATTCAGGGATTCGACCTGGGAATATCTCCCCAAAGGTTCTACGTTTACCTTTGAATCCGTTCCCGCGTTAGCACCGCGGTCCTGATTCGTTTCATATTTGACTTCACACTCTTCCTAAAGCCGTGAGGAAAGTGATTATGGCCGATGAGAATACAAGCATCACAATGACTCCGATCAGCGACAGGACAAACCCGGCAATGGCAAAGCCACGGGGCTCCCTGAATATGCCGATGAAAGAGAATATAAAGGCAAGCAGGCAAAGCAGAGCGGCAGCCGGGGCACAGACAAGTATGGCGAACGGAAAGAAACAGCAGAACGAAAGTATAATGGACAATATTGCCAAAATGAACCCCGCCGTGCCTAACCCGTTGGTGTTCCGGCTGATTTCAATATACTGCTGTGATGGTACGAAACCATGCTCAAAGGCGTAAGTCTGCCGGGCATCCTCATAGCCCCGCTCATATCCGCTTGTATAGGTCTGTGTCGGTCGCTGCGACACATCGGGAGAAACACTCTGCCCGCGCGCAGCCCTTGCCTGTCTGTAAGATTCGAGAGACATAGTCAGTTTATATGTGCTTTTTTATTTTATTATTACCCAGGTCGTACAGTTAAGAATGCCTCCGGCAAGAGCGACATCGTTGTAGTCGATAGTTTCAATAGTCTTCTCCGGAAATACGTCCTTGAGTCTGGCGAGAGCTTCGGCGTCTTTATTCCCCGTCACTCCAAATACGGGCATGACAATGATATCGCCTACTTCAAGGTAATTAAGATAGATGCCTATTGCGTGGTCTTTGTTTCCGCTGATCTTGTACTCAAACCACGGAAAATCAATATATTTAAGATTGGCCTTGTCCAGGGCCTTGACAATGGCATTACGCATATATTTGAAATCCTGGCGGAGATCGTTTACAAGCACCGTGCTGCTGTTGACAAAGCGCATCATCCCGTCGGCATGGCCCGTAAAGTCATATTCCGGCTTGTATGCCGGGATAATGATGATCTCGCACTCAAGCAGTCTTGACAAGTCGTGAACAAGTTCCTCTCGGTTCCTGTCAGGATTTTCGGAGAATATGCGGTCGGTTATGATGGCCTTTTTCCCGTACATGACCACGTTGCCTCCGTCAAGATTAATATCTGAGAAAATCGGTTCTATACCGTTGATTTCGTCAACATGTCTTACATCCGAACGCGATTCCGTATATTCCGGGCCATTCAGATATGAGGGATTATATCTGAACTGGACGAGTTTGCCGCTTGGAGTCTGCACAGGCATGTAATCTCTGCACCAGATATCTCTTGTCCCTTCAAGAAAGCTGAACGGAATATTATGCTTGATTAAAATATCTGTAAGCTTTTTGCAAGTTTCCGGATACCGCGAGGCGAGCAGTTTCGACATATATACCGTCTGTGTGCCCCCGCAGCTGCTCGCGGGCGTTACCGATTCATGATTTGTCTGAGGTTTATTTTCTATACATGTAGATTTGAGGTGTTGCTCTGTCCATTCACTCCTGAATTTGGGTTCGTCGTAACCGAGCAACAGCCTGCATATTTCGGCAGTCGGCTCAATGTCATTTTTATTACATATATCATAGAATACAGCCAGTTTTGAGCGGCCCTTCAGGTGGAAATTCCGAATATATAACGGCGAAATCCGTTTATTAGACATGCACAGACGTTTGTCTATAATGGAGAGAATCCTGTGTTGACGGCTCAGCGAGGTGCTTTTATCGGCTAATTCAGTCATTAAAGATGTCAAAGGACGTTTCTTTATCCATTTGTAACCGCCATAGAATGCTCCGCCTATCGCAATGATGCTTGCGATAATACTGAGAATTGATTCAATGCTCATAGTTTCGATATTTATTTCTTCCTGATCCAGTGACCTTTCGCGAAGCCTGAGCCTATGATACTGTCTTCGCTGATGATTTCAAACAGAAGATCTGATTGATCCGTCCGGACTCGTATGAACTCCTCATCCCTCTCATAACCAGAGGCAAAGGGAGCCAGAACCGTTTTGATCACGACGGTTGACTTTCCTTTAAATTCGAGTATGGGATATAAAGGGTTGTCTGTTGATACCCATGTGCCGTTGATATTTATGGGAATGATTTCATCCTCGGCCTGTTCGTTGACGGATGCATCGTTGTCCTCTTGATTAGTATGTGCGCATGAGGCAAATAGCAGAGTGACCAGAATTAAGTATGCATACTTCTTTCTTTTCATTTCAATTGTAGCTTGCTGCTCGTCACCTGCAGCGTCGGATATTTGATTGGATTTATACTAAGAAAAAAAAGCGCGGGACGATCCTACTGATTATTTCAAACGAGGCATCGCCAAACGCCTTTACGCAATAAACAGTCCGCTCCCACGCCTTGTCAGATATATTGCCCCCTTGTCAGGGAGCGGATAAGCGACAAGCATGAGCGTCTTTTTGACTGCTTATCCTGCGTTAGAAAGATTGGCGATTTTCGTTTGAAGGAATAAGCAAAAACGCTTTTTCTAAATGTCCGGTTTCGGCGCAATGCCTAACCGCTGGCAAAAATACGAAAAATTTCTGAAAGAAAAATTTTTTATGCCTATTTATAGGAATTAAAAGATTTATTGAGACCCTACTGAGCCGCTAAGCCGGCTCAGCAAAAAAATGCAAAATTATTTTCAATTTTTATTGTGTATTTAAAATTTATGTTGTAACTTTGCAGCGTAATTGATTTGTGACCTTTATTTATTAACCTATACTTAATTATTTATTAACCTGACTTAATCTAATACAGCTCTATGAAGCAAATTCGACCGCCGAATGCCCCGGTTTTCTGAAATTCGGGCATACCGCAGTACTCCGATCCAGGTGCCGGAAGAACGTCATCGGACGAAGCTCAACCGTAATTCGCTGTACCACGTTGGTTTCGATGCTTCGCCCGGCGGCCGACCGAACGCAAACCGTTTCGACTCCCCTGCCCGTATCCCCCGAATCCCGAGACTCAAAATCCCTTAATTATAAACCTCATAATCCCCAATCGTACATTGACATTTTGTTTTTATTTGCCACGGAAGGTTTTGGCGATCTGGTTGGCGGCCCGGGAGATGGCGCCGCGGATGTCGGTGGAGGGGCCGGCGACTCCGAGGGTGGTGAAAGCGCCGCGGCACGACACGACGGGGCGCCCTGTGGTGAAGTCTAAGAAGTTGACCATCACTATGGTTTCTTCGGGCTGTATGCTTACGCCGTACTTGACCAGAAGCAGCTTTTCCTGCTGCGCGGGCGTCAGTTCGTAGATGCGGAAGTCGCTCACGAGCTGCAGCCCGGATTCCTCGACGGCATCAAACAGCTGGATTTCATATTCCATCAGCTCGGCCGGAATGTGGTATGAGTCGTTGTTGATTATCGAGGCATACTGATATTTCGACAGATCGACGTTATGCGACACGGTCGATCGTGAAGAGGTGCATGATGTCGCGATCAGTCCGATAAAAAGTAAAAATGCGAATATTGTTTTATTCATAGCTGTGATGCTTAAAATACTTATTTGCGGAGAAGGAGGCCGTCGGAGGTGATGCTGAGGGGCGATTCGGGGAAGTCGGCCAGCGACATGCGACCGATCAGCGCGGCGGCGCGGTGTGTGCTGTCGGGCTGCGGGCCTCGGCCGCGGACCTGGACGAACGAGTGGATGCGGCCTTCGATGAAAGAGCCGTCGCGGGCGATGCGCACTTCGGGCAGCGGAGCCAGCCCGCAGTTGCCGGCTACGGAGATGCGGTAGGGCGTGCAGAAGTTGCCCAGACTGTACATGATCAGCCGGTCGCGGTAGAGTTCGGCACCGCGCGGCACGTGTGGGCCATGACCGAAGACGAGGTCGGCTCCGGCATCGACGGCGGCGCGGGCGAATTCGACCACGTTGCCGCGCTGTTCGCCGACGTAGATTTCCGGCTCGAACGGCACGTGGGTGAGCGAGCCGCCCTCGGCGCCGCCGTGGAACGACACCACGACGATGTCGCACTGCCCGTGAAGATCCTGCACTACGCGGCGCAGCTCGTCGAGGTCGGTCACGTCGAGGTTATTGTCGCCGTGGCCGAACTGGGTCACGCCGATCTTCAGTCCCTTGCGCTCGAAGACGGCCGTCTCGCAGCTGTCCTTCAGCCCTACGACCGACAGCCCGGCGCCGCGGATCGTGGCCATGGTCGACGAGCGCCCGGGCTGCCCGAAGTCGTTGATGTGGTTGTTGGCGATGCCGAGCACGTCGAATCCGGCCTCGTCGAAACGGTCGACGAAGTCGAGCGGCATGCGGAATATGAAGTAGGTGTTGGGATTGGTCACGGGGCGGCGGCGTCCGGGCCCTTCGAGAAACGAGCCCTCAAGGTTGGCGCCCGCTATGTCGACGCGCCGCGTTATCTCGCCGACGTGCTCGAAGAGCCGCCGGCCGCGGTCGGCCGGCAGGTGTGTGTCTGTCAGCGAATCGGGGAAGGTGGTGCCGAGCATCATGTCGCCGGCAAAGGCGAATGTCAGTGTTGCCGTGTCGGCTGCAGCCGCGGCAGTCATCGGGACAGAGTCGGCGTCTGGAGTCGGCGACTGCGTCGAGGCTTCGGAGGCTGATCCGGCGCAGGCGGCGAGCACAGCCAGGCTTACGAGGGGGAGGAAGATTTGTCGCATGGTCGGAAATCGTTGAATTCGGAGTTGAAAGACACACCGCTGTAGACGCGGTCGAGAATGCCGGAGGCGGCCGCATCGGCGATGCCGCCGCTCTGCAGGCGCCCGTCGGCTATCACCCACAGGCGGTCAGCCACGGCCATGGCCGGCGCTATGTCGTGGGTCGACAGCACTACGGCCACACCCGAGCGGGCCACGGCGCCGAGCAGCTGCATTATCTCGTAGCGGGCGGCCACGTCGAGAAACGAGGTGGGCTCGTCGAGCACTATCAGCCCGGTCTGCTGCGCCACGGCGCGGGCTATCATGGCCTTCTGGCGCTCGCCGTCGCTGAGCGTGGCCACGAATGCGCTGCGCTTGTGCGTCAGCCCCACGGCATCGATGGCTGCGGCGACAGCCTCGCGGTCGGAGGTGCTGAGCCGGCCGAAAGCGTCCGAATAGGGATGGCGGCCTATGGCTACCAGCTCGTCGACGCGCAGGCCGCCGCCGCCGGTGCGGTCGGTGAGCACGATGGCCAGTCGGCGCGCCCGTTCGGCGGCCGACATGCGGCGCAGATCGTCGCCGTCGAGCAGCACTCTGCCCATCAGGGGCGGCTGGGAGCCGGTAAGGGTGCGCAGCAGGGTCGACTTGCCGCTGCCGTTGGCGCCGATGAGCGCCGTCAGCGTGCCGGGCGCGGCTTCCGCGCAGACATCGGCCAAAACGGTCCGGTGGCCGTATCCGACAGTCAGATTTTCAGCGACAAGTGCCATATCAGTTGAAGTAAAATATTGAGCGGCGGCGCACTATGATGTATATGATGACCGGAACGCCGATGACGGGCGTGACCGCGTTGAGCGGTATGATGCCGCGCGGTCCGGGAGCTATGCAGGCGAGCAGACAGACGACTCCGACCGCCGCGCCGATCAGCGCCGAGGCCGGCAGCAGCCGCCGGTGGTCGGAGGTGTGCAGGGCCAGACGCGCGATGTGGGGAACGACCAGGCCGATGAAGCCCACGGGGCCGCACCAGGCTGTCACGACAGCGGTCAGCGCGCCCGAGAGCAGCAGCAGGCCGCGGCGGGTGGCGCGGATGCTGACTCCCGCCGACGCAGCGTAGCGCTCTCCGAGCAGCAGCGCGTTGAGAGCCTTGGCGTAGAGGGCCGACAGCAATGCCGGTGCGGCCGTCAGCGCGGCGAAGGCGGGCAGCTCGGTAGAGGTGACGCCTCCGAAGCTCCCGAGCCCCCAGATGACGAAGGTGTGGACGCTCTCGCGGGTAGCGAAGAAGTTGAGCAGCGAGATGGCCGACGAGGCCAGGTAGCCGATGAGGATGCCGACGATGAGCAGCATGGTCGACGACCGCAGCAGGGCCGACATCACTGTCAGCAGCAGCATCACGGCCAGGGCGCCTGCCAGCGCACCGGCCACCACCGCAGCGCGGCTCCACAGGCCGACGACGGCGCCGAGAGCCATGATCACTATGGCAACGCCGAGCGACGATCCGGCCGAGATGCCCAGGATCGACGGGCCGGCCAGCGGATTGTCGAAGGTGGTCTGCATCAGCAGCCCGGCCACCGAGAGGGCCATGCCGGCAAGGGCGGCCGTGGCCAGGGCCGGCAGTCGCGTCTCCAGCACGATGTAGTCCCAGGCCTGATTGCCCGAGCCGTGGCCGGTAATGATGTCGAGAATCGCACCGGCCGGAATGTCGGCCGCACCGGCAAGCAGGCAGCCTGCGCCCGCAAGGATAAGTACTGCGGCCGTAAGAGCGAAAACCGTTGTCTGCCGTGATGCTGCCGTCATTTCAGCTGCCTGTAATATCTTAATCTGTAGCCGGGCTGCAGCTCGGGATGGAAAATGTGGACCATGTCGGCCAGCACGCGCTCGGGGTGGAAGGCGATGTCGCGGAACATCGGTGTTGTGAGCGTGTTGCACACATAGACCCCGGCCGGGAATGCCGCGAACGCCCGCGCATGGGGCATGTCGGCCTCGAGGCGCGCCGCGTCGGTGTCGCCCATTTCATTGAGCAGCCAGAAGTCGGCACCGGCCGCGCGGGCCATGACGGCCTCCTCCGCGAGCTGCTGCGAGCCGGTTGACGGCTCGTCGGTCCAGGGAAAGGCCGCGCCGGCGTCGGCCAGCATGCGGGCCTTGTAGCTCGCGCCGCCGGGCATGTACCACACCCCTGCGTAGGGCCGCTCGGTGATGACCGTCGGGCGCGTGGCGCAGCTGTCGGCCTTCGCGCTGAGCCGCCGGTAATCGGCCTTAACTCCGGCGAATATCGAGTCGGCGCCTTCGGGATTGCCGTAGAGGAGTCCGATCAGACGCAGCCACTCGGCCCGCGCCAGCGGATCAGGCTCCAGGTAGTCCGACATATAGATAATCGGAATCCCGGCCTTGGCCACCGCACCCGGCTCTGCGCCTTCCATGGGCGAGAGCAGTATGGCGTCGGGGCTGAGCGAAATGATCTTCTCGACCGAGGGCGACATCGACGAGCCTATGTCGGCCACGCGGCCGTCGTCGAGCCGGGCCTTCATCGGATCGTCGGGTGCGAAATATGCGGCGTCGGCCACTCCGGCCACGGCGTCGGCCCGTCCGAGTTCGTCGATGGCCGAGGTATGCACCATCGAGTAAACCACCGACCGCTGCAGCGGTACCTCTACCACAGTGAAGCTGTCGGCCGGCACCTGCGGCTCGGTGCCGCGGGGCACCAGCGCGTAGCGCCCTACGACGGTACCGCCGTCCCAGGGTACAGAAACCTCGACAGCCACATAGCCGTCGCGGTCGTCGATGTCGAGCAGGGTCGCCGCCTCGGCTCCGGCGGCAGGATGCAACGGGGCCGGGCGCGAGCACGCAGCCGCGGCGATCATCACGGCGGCCGCGGCCACCGGCCAGATTATCCTCATTTTCATGATTCGCACTTGATTGTTTGTGCAAATCTAACAAAATAATGTGTGACAGCCAATTTTTACACGGCCCGAACTATAAAAATCATCAAAAAGCTTGCATTTGCAAAATATTGATTGTAACTTTGCAACAAACTTCAACACTATGGAAAGCCTCATTGAACATTTCGAGATGCCGAAGCCGTCGGCAACGATGCTCGACCGCCTCAAATACCTCGTCAACTCCTCGCACCGGTCCCAGGCCCAGTTCAGCCGCCTGATCGACATTGATCCGTCGTCGATGTCGCGCCTGCTCAGCGGCCGCATGCCCATCACCAACCACTTCGTCAATCGCCTTGTGGCCAATCTGGGCGTGTCGAAAGCGTGGTTCACCAAGGGCGACGGTGTCCCGTTCCCCCGCACCGACAGCCCCGCCACGGTTGCCGCCTCAGGCTCGGCCATGCAGCCTGCCGACACTTGCCAGCCCAAGGGCGCGCCCGTCTACGACATCGACGCCACCGCCGGCGTGGATCCGCTGAGCCGCATGTTTGCCGAGGACCGCATCATCGGCTACCTCGACATCCCGGGCATACTGCCGTCGTGCCCCGTGATCCGCGTCTCGGGCGACTCCATGACGCCTACCGTCCCCAACGGGTCGTATATCTCGATCCGCGAGATCCGCGACACGTCCATCATAGCCTGGGGCTCGATCTATCTGGTCGAACTCGAGGACTACCGCATGGTCAAGTACCTGCGCCGCAAGGCCGACGACAGCGATGCCGTCGTGCTCCACAGCGAGAATCCCGCCTACGACGATATCGAAATCCGGCGCAGCGACATCAGGAAGCTTTTCCTGGTCGAGCGCGTCATAGATATGCGTACCATTGCGTAAGGCTCCCGAACCGCTTCCGACGTGCCTCGAGGCCGGACGCCTCGAGGCCGGGTGCGACGAGGCCGGCCGCGGCTGCCTGGCCGGCCCGGTTGTGGCCGCCGCCGTCATACTGCCCGACGGCTACTCGCATCCCTGGCTCATCGACTCCAAGAAGCTCACCGAGCACCGCCGCGAGGAGATGCGCGAGGTCATCATGCGCGACGCCGTGGCCTGGGCCGTAGGCATCTGCTCGCCGCAGGAAATTGACGAGATCAACATTCTCAACGCATCTATCGAGGCCATGCACCGCGCCCTGCGCGGCCTGGCCGTCCGTCCCGGAGCCATCATCGTCGACGGCAACCGCTTCAAGCCGTTCGAGGACATCCGGCACACCACCGTCGTGAAGGGCGACGCCAAATTCGCCAACATCGCCGCCGCCTCGATCATGGCCAAGACTACCCGTGATGCCATCATGGCGCGCCTCGACGCCGAGTACCCCGCCTACGGCTGGGCCGTCAACAAAGGCTATCCGACCGCCGCACACCGCGCCGCCATCGCCGCTGCCGGCCCGTGCCTCCACCACCGCCGCTCCTTCCGCCTGCTGTAACATGAATTCTTTTGGCGGGTGGCGGCAATAAATGGCGGCTGGGTACGTTATATGGTTATAGATTCATCGATTATGAAAAGAATTTTAATTGCATTGGTGGCTGCGGTGTGCTCTCTGACGGCCGTCATGGGTCAGGAAAGCGAAAAGACTGTGATATGGGGCGTGCGCGCGGGCATTGACGTGAACATCCCCGGCAAATGGCACGGCAACGGCGCGTCGGTCGATATGTTCAAAAACGGCTGCGGCTTCACGGCCGGCGCGGTGTGCAACGTCTGGTTCGGTCGCGGCTTCTATCTCGAGCCGGGTCTGTCGCTCTTCTACGATACTTATTCCTTCGACGACCTGATCCTTGCGGACAATGCCGGCGAGCCCGCGCAAAGCGATCCGTCGCTCTACAAGGTGGGCCTGCGCCTGCCCGTCATGGTCGGCTACAGCTTCAACATAGCCCAGCGGCTGCTGATGAGCGTCTACACCGGCCCGGAACTCAGCTATGCTTTCGGCGGGAAGGTGCGTCTCGATGAAAATGTGGACACGAATGATATCGACACGGCCTTCGACCTCTTCGGCCCGGGCGGCCAGCGGCGCCTCGACTGCGCGTGGAAGATCGGCGTTGCGGCTCCGATAGGCCCGATCTCGATGAGCCTCGACTGCGCGCTGGGTCTGACGAATCTCAACCGCAGCGAGATGTCGTTCCGCGAGTACCGCGTCACCGTGGGTGCGACCTACTATTTCTGAGGCGATAAATCATAGGATTATATACGAAAAGAGGCAGTCTCACGATTGCCTCGATCCGTAAAAACCTTAAAAATCTAATCCTATGAAAAAACTAATTCAAAATTTGTACTTCTTTCTGCTGTTGCTTTGATAATAATACGCCTGCGCCCGTCAAAAGTTGCGCCAGGGGCCATCGGGGGGCCTATTTTAGCAATATTTCACCAAGAGCAGTAAGGATTGTTAACAAATAGCGCGGTTTGTCGGCATTTTCGGCCTATTTGTCTATAAAAGTTGCACAGAACGGCCGGTGTACATAACTTTGCAGCGTGATTAGCAAGCAACCGAAATATCTGATGAAAACTCTGACCCTGCTGTTGGCTCTGCTTGCCGGGAGCCTCGCCGCCCCGGCCTACACCGTGAAGGGCACCGTCACCGACACCGGGGGCGAATCGCTGCCCAGCGCATCGGTGCGCCTGCTTGCGGCGGCAGACAGTGCCGTGGTCAACGGCACCGTCTCGTCGGCCGAAGGCTTATTCAGTTTTCCGAATGTCAAATCGGGCAAATACATCGTCGAGGTGAGCTATGTGGGCTTTGCCACCCAGGCCCGCGACATTCAGGTCAAGGGGGCTTCGCTGACCCTGGAGCCTTTCCGCATGGCCGACGACGCCATAATGCTGCGGGAAACCACCGTAGTCGGCATAAAGACGCCGGTCACCGTCAAGGAGGACACTATAGAATTCAACGCCGACTCATACCGGACGGCGCCCAACGCCGTGGTCGAGGACCTGCTCAAGCGTCTGCCTGGTGTCGAAGTCGGCTCCGACGGCTCCATCACTGCCAACGGCCAGACCGTGACCAAGATACTGATCGACGGGAAGGAATTCTTCAGCGACGACCCGACCGTGGCCTCGCGCAACCTGCCCGTCGGGATGGTCGACCGCCTGCAGGTGGTCAACCGCAAGAGCGACCTGGCCCGCATCACGGGCGTCGACGACGGCGAGGACGAGACAGTCATCAACCTCACTGTCAAGAAAGGCATGCAGAACGGCTGGTTCGGTACCGTCGAGGGCGGCTACGGCTCGGACGACCGCTACAAGGCGCAGTTCAACATCAACCGCTTCTGGAACGGCAACCAGATCACCTTCATCGGCGCGGCCAACAACGTCAACGATCTGAGCTTCAACGACGGCACCGCCTCGCGCTTCCGCCGGTTCGGCGGAGAGAACGGCGTGACGACGTCGCAGGCCCTGGGCGTGAACTTCAACGTAGGGCGCGGCGAGATACTCAGGGTGGGCGGCGACATCATGTACTCGCGCAGCGACCGCGACACGCGGCAGGAATCCACGCGGCAGTATCTGCTCGAAAACTCCAGCCTGTACACGTCGACGGGGAAGATCGCCCGCGACCTGGGCAACAACTACCGGGCCGACTTCCGCGTGCAGTGGAAGCCCGACTCGCTCAATACCGTCGACTTCCGTCCTCGGTTCAGCTACAACCACAACAATTCGTGGTCGCGCGACTCCACGCTCACTTCGGCGGGAGCCGACGGCCTGGATCCGATCTCGCGCTCGGTCAACCGCTCGTCGGCCCGCGGCGACTCGTGGGAGGCATCGGGTTCGCTGATCTACAACCACCGCTTTCGCGCGCGCCGCGGCCGCTCGCTGTCGCTCTTCGTCAACTACCGCTACAGCAATGTCGAGGAGCAGAGCGACACCTACTCGTGGAACCAGTTCTACAACTATAACGATTCGGTCGACCTCTACGACCAGTTCTCGACGTCGCGGACGCTGACCAACAACGTATCGGCGCGGCTGAGCTGGACGGAGCCTCTGGGTGATCCGTCGCGCGGCAACTTCCTCACGGTCGCCTATCGCTTCCAGTACCGCTGGAACGACGCCGACAAGCTCGTCTATGACCATCCGGTCTCGTTTCCCGACGGCTGGGACGGCCCGGCCGTGGTCGACCCCTCGCTGGTGTTCAGCGACGACCTCTCGAATCAGTTCCGCAACGAATACATGAATCAGGACATACGGGCGGGCTTCAAGCACGTGTCGCGGAGCCAGACCGTCGACGTGGGCCTGTCGCTGGTGCCCCAGAGTTCGAAATCGACCGACCTGATCAACTCGGCGCGCAACATCCCGCGCCGCGACGTCCTCAACTTCGCGCCCTACCTGCGCTACCGCTGGAAGCCGTCGAAGAGCCAGGGCATGCAGGTCGACTACATGGGCCGTTCGTCGCAGCCCTCGATGACGCAGCTGCAGCCTGTGGCCGACGTGAGCGACCCCCTCAACATCGTCATAGGCAATCCGGATCTCGACCCGACGTTCACGCACAACGTGCGTGTGCGCTACAACAACTTCTCGGCCGAGGCTCAGCGCTCCGTCATGGCGATGCTCGATGCGCGGGTGGTGCAGAACTCCATCGTATCGAAGACTACATTCGACCCGGGAACGGGCGGCCGCACGACCACCTACGCCAATGTCAACGGCGTGTGGAACGTCCGCGCCATGAACATGGTGTCGTTCCCCTTCCGGAACAAGCACTGGACGTTCAACAACCACGCCATGCTTTACTTCTCCAACGCCGTGGGCTTCACTGACGGCGAACGCAACCGGTCGCAGTCGTTCCAGCTTGACCTGCGCCCCGGGCTCGCCTTCCGGCCGGACGACTTCGAGGCCGAGCTGCGCCCCCGCTATACACTGCAGACGGTCCACAACACCGTGCAGGAGTCGGGTAACCGCACGGTCCATTCCTACGGTGGCAATCTCTATCTGTCGTACAACACCCCGGTGGGCATCGTCCTCAATTCGGACCTGAGCTTTACCGCCACACGCGGCTATGCCACCGGCTTCGACGAAAACCGCTGGCAGTGGGACGCCTCCATAGCCTATGAGATGCTGCGCGACCGGTCGCTGACGCTGTCGCTCAAGGCGTACGACATTTTAGGCCAGCAGAGCAACATACGGCGTACCACGAACGCCAACTACATCGACGATGTGCGCACCAATTCGCTCGGCCGCTACGTCATGGTGACGCTGAGCTATAAGTTCAATACGTTCGGCAAGGGCAACATGCCGCAGGACCGCAATGAATACCGCTTCGGCCCGGGCGGCCCTCCGCCCGGAGGCCGGCCACCTGGAGGGCGCCCGCCCGGCGGACGGCCACCGTTCTGACACTGACATACAACCCAAACGGCGGCGCGCCTATGGTTCACTGAAAATGCCGCCGCAATAGATAAAAATTTTTCATAAGTTGATTTGTGTGATAGGGTCGGTCTTCGTGAGAAGCCCGGCCCTTTTTTCAATTCAAAATTTATAATTAAAAATTACGAAATAATAACGAGAGTCCTACATAAGAGATAGCAGGACTCTATGATGTGCGCGCAACTTCTGGCGCAGGCTGGAAAGCCTGCTCTCCTGGCATCCGCGGTGCGCAGTTTGTGGCGATTTTTCGGTGAGGGGGGATATGAAAAAAGCCTTCCGGAAGGGAAGGCTTTGTGGGCGCTGAGGGATTCGAACCCCCGACCCTCTGCTTGTAAGGCAGACGCTCTGAACCAGCTGAGCTAAGCGCCCTTTCTCGTCGAAAGCGGTGCAAAGTTAAGGCGATTTTCTGAACTGTGCAAATTTTTGGCGATTTTTTTGACCGGAGGATGAATTTTTATCAAAAATCGATGGCTTGTCCAGCGATTCGGGCGTCGGTGGCGGCCATGGCGAGGCAGAGGAGGGGCGCCCGGCGCGGGTCGCGGCCCCGGAGCAGTATGAGGTTTTCATCGCCGGGCGCAACTGCGGCGGGGTCGGGGTTGAGGAGGATGATGCGCAGGCCGTGCATCCAGGGCTCGAGGGCGCGGGCGATGACGGTGTCGACCTTTTCGCCGCGGGCGGCGATGTCGGCCAGGGCGGCCTCCGTGCCTGCGTCTGCGTTGTAGAATCGGGCTCCGCGGCCGGGAGCGGGATCGGCGGGAGCGATGACGGCGATGCGGCACGAAGCGGCGGCGAAGATGTCGATGACGGGGCCGGCGAGGTCGGCGTCGGGGCGGTAGAGTACGACTGTGCGGGGCGCGTAGCGGATGACGGCTGTGCCGGGGCGCCGGCCGGCGAGACGCACGGGGCCGGCGGGTCGGCCGGCGCGGTAGTCGGCCATGCGTTTTTCGAGATAGTTATCTGCCATGGTATTCTTTTAATGCTTTCAGAAATTCGGCGCCGAAGCGGCGGGCTTTCTCGCGGCCGATGCCGCTGACGTCGAGCAGCTTGTCGAAAGTGGACGGGCGTCGGGCGGCCATGTCGAGCAGCGACGAGTCGCTGAGGACCATGTAGGCGGGGAGGCCTGCGCGGCGTGCGATGTCGCGGCGGACGGTCTTGAGATGCTCGAAGAGCTGATAGTCGGGGGCTGTGGCGCCGGGGATGGCCGGAGCTGCGGCACGCGGCCGTCGGCGGTATTCGGGGGCCTGGAAGCGCGGAAGCAATATGCGCTCGGCGCCTCGGACGACGCGCATGCCGTAGGTGGTGACGGAGAGGCGGCCGCCGTCGGCAACGGAGACGTCGAGGAGTCCGAGCTGAACCATCTGCTGGATGTAGAAGCGCCAGTCGGCGGCGGGTAGGTCGCGGCCGACGCCATATGTGCGGATGTGGTCGTAGCCTTTTTGGCGGAGTTCGGCGCGGGCGCTTCCGCGGAGGATGTCGACGAGCATGAGCTGTCCGATCTGCGAGTCGGTGCGCAGGATGGCGCTGGCGGCCATCTGCACTAAAACGGATCCGTCGAAGCGTTCGGGCGGGTCGGTGCAAATGTCGCAGTTGCCGCAGTCGGCGACGGCTTCCTCGCCGAAGTAGCTGAGCAGGATGCGGCGGCGGCAGACGCGCGCCTCGGCGTATTCCTTCATGCGCTCGAGCTTCTCGGCGGCGACCATCTGGCGGCCGCTGTCGTCGGCGAACTTGCGGCGCATGATGAGGTCCTGAAGCGAGTAGAAGAGAATGGTCTCGGATGGTAGGCCGTCGCGGCCGGCGCGGCCGATCTCCTGGTAGTAGCTCTCGATGGTGCCGGGCAGGTTGTTGTGGACGACCCAGCGGATGTTGCTCTTGTCGATGCCCATGCCGAAGGCGATGGTGGCGCAGACGACCTGAACGTCGCCGTCGGAGAATGCGCGGCGTGCGGCCTCGCGGTCGGCGGCCGACATGCCGGCGTGGTATACGGCCGAGCGAAACCCACTGCGGGTCAGGGCCTCGTGCATCTTTTCGGCGCCTTCGCGCGAGAGGGTGTAGACGATGCCGGTGTCAGAGGGATAGCGGCGTATCAGCTCGGCGACGGCGCGCTGGCGGTCGCGGGCGGAAGCGCCCTGTACGACGGATAGCGAGAGGTTGGGGCGATTGAACGAGCCGAGCCACACGAGCGGGTCGGCGAGGGCGAGCTGGCGGGCGATGTCGCGTCGGGTGTCGCGGTCGGCGGTGGCGGTGAGGGCCATGACGGGCGCGTCGGGAAACAGATCCTTGATGCATGCGAGCTGCGTGTATACGGGCCGGAAATCGTGGCCCCACTGCGAGATGCAGTGAGCCTCGTCGATGGCGACGAGCGACACCGGGAGGCGGCGGAGCCAGGTGTCGGCGTCGGCGAGCAGGCGCTCGGGCGACATGTAGAGGATCTTGATCTTGCCGGCGAGGGCGGCTTCGGCGGCGGCTCGTGAGTCGCTTTCGGCGCGGCCCGAGTGGATGGCTGCGGCTGGAATGCCGTTGGCCACGAGAGCCTGTACCTGGTCCTGCATCAGGGCTATGAGGGGCGAGACGACGATTGCTGTGCCGGCGAGCAGGAGGGCCGGCATCTGGTAGCAGAGCGACTTGCCGCCGCCTGTGGGCATGATGACCAGCGAGTCGCGCCCGCGGCAGGCGGCGTCGATCACCTCCCACTGGCCGGCAC
>OGNF01000625.1_pt1 | contig 36701 bp, 33 predicted proteins | sample 1573321 | NCBI WGS metagenome assembly OGNF01 (sample SAMEA2581911, study PRJEB24529) | metagenome | biome: Human gut stool | place: China | collected 2011 | reverse complement strand
GTGTTAAGCCTGCCGCTAGCGTTCATCCTGAGCCAGGATCAAACTCTCCGCTGTTAGTATTCATTTTCTGAATCCTTCGAATTGTTTTTATCGGCCCGGATTTCCTTTATTATGGTTTGGAGTATTTATTGACGGGACTTTGTTTATATGTCCCTGTACTCTTCAAACAACTTTTACGCTGCTTTGTCTTGTGGCAAAATTTCAAAGTTCTCTTGCGTCTCAACTCCGCATCTCAGACTGTCTCGCTTGACTTTGTGAGAGGCGTTGTTTCTCAAACGCGAATGCAAAATTATAGCAAAAACGCCCGCTGTGCAAATTTTTTCGAAAGAATTTTGCAAAAATCGTGAATGGATATGGTTAACACGCTGATACTCCGCCGAATCAATAAATGTTAAAAAACATTTCGATATGTTAATTATATCAATGATAATTTTGGGAGAAAGATGAGGAGGGCGATTACTACGCTGGCTATGGCGAGCATCAACACGGCGCCGGCGGCGATATCCTTCGCATCGCGGATGAGGGGGTTCTTTTCCGGACTTACCTTGTCGCAGACACGTTCTATTGCAGTATTGAATGCCTCGGCCATAAAGACGCCCCCGATGCAAAGCACAATTATGCACCACTCTACATTTGAGAGCCCGACAATCAGTCCGGCGGCTATCACCAGCACGGCTGCAACCATATGGATCTTGGCATGCGCCTCGCCGCGGAAGAGCCTCGCCACTCCCCTACCCGCATATCTGAATGCATCAATTCTCTTCCTTAGATAATTGCCCATATCTCACAATAATCTTAAATCAATCAAATCAATTACACCAATCAGACCAATCAGACCAATTAGACTAATTAGACTAATTAGACTAATTAGACCAATTAAAAAAATTTAGAAAAATCTCTAAGTAAATCAGAATTCAAAGGAGGCGTAGGCGCCGATGCTGCGGCCGTCGCTGACGGGTGCTATCTGAAGATTATGCTTGCGGGCGAATGGAGTGGTGAAGATATAAGCACTGCCCGCACCGATAGCGGCTCCTACCACCACGTCCCATACATGATGCTGCCGGGCAAAGACACGCCCCCATGCCACATAGCAGGAAAGCGCATAAGCCGGAGCGCCAAACTTCCAACCATAGCGTCGTTGCAGATATGCAGCTGTGGCAAATGAAACCGCGGAATGCCCCGAAGGGAAAGAGTGGGTATCTGAGAAATCGGGACGCCATTCCTTTACACCATATTTAAGGATAAGAGTCATGGCAGCAGTGGCAGCAGCAGTCTCCACTCCCTGCACGAGGCCTTTCCAGTCGCGGGCACAGAGTGTTCCGATAAGCGCTGAGGCCGGAAGAGCGATAGCCACAATATCGGTGGTGCGGTCGATGGTTTTCTGCGCATGCGACTGCGGAATAAGCTGATGGTTGTCGGGATATGTGATTCCCGGATACTGAGCAGAAGCCGAGAACGCCATCAGCAACGCCACTATGATAAATAAAGCCTTTTTCATTTCCAAAAAAATTAATCCCCCCACCTATTCCCTATTCCATATTCCATATTCCCTATTACTTTAATAGTCCCAGTCGAAATAGAACTGGTCGAGATAGAGCACCGAACCGTTGCCACCGGTGAAATAGTCGCCATATTTGGAGGTAGCACACGTGATCTGAAGGTATGTGGGTATGCGCGAAGTGTCGCGATAGTTGAGGTCGATGGAGAACTCCTTATAATCGTTCATATCGCCGCTATAGATAAGTTCGCCATAAGCAATAATCGATGGGGCATTCTTATTGAAAAGTTGTCTGTTCTTTGGATTGGTACGTATCTCGTAGGGTGCTGTCCAGTCAGCAAGTGCCACATAAATATGGCAGGAGTCGGGACGCCCCTTAAGATCAGCCCATTCATTATTTGCATAGTCAATGGTCTTCGCCTTATACTGGAAGTAACCGCGCAGACGGGTTGGGCGCAGCGTCCAGGGGCGACCGAAAGCGAGCACACCGTTGGTGCCGTCGGTGCGGACATAAGTGCCCGTAAATATGGAGCCTGCACCGAGTTTGCCGATACTTCCGATCCCGACGAATTTTGTGGTGCACTGAGCAGCGCGGCCGGAGAGTCCAGCAGGCACATGGTCGGTAGGTTCGGTAAGGTTCTGTCCGAGTGTGATTGAGCCGCCATTGCCGGAATCCCAGTAAGAGGTGCCACCTTCAGCCCAAGGCACCCACATTTTCTTTTCGTTCTGATACCAGTTTTCAAAATCGCCTCCGGGGATGTCAGCAGTAGCCTGCGTGGTGACCTTTACCTCATTTCCGATGTTATCTCCCGACACGGCACGGACCACATATTCCGTCAATGGTTTCAGATGCGGGATACAGCAGGAGAAAGCGCCTTGGGTTTGATGCACTTCAGAAGAGGGGATATCAATCCATTCAGCAGAGGAGGCCTCTCGATACTGGAATCCATTAACCACGTCAGCAGGCCCATTTCCATACGCCCAGATCACCTGCGACCAGGCGTCAACGGAGGTGGTGGTGACGATAGCGTCAGTAAACTGGGCGTATATAGTCCATATTTCGGTGCGACCATGAGCGGTGACATTGACCCGCAGCGGATATGCAAGATCAAGAGGCCCGGGATTGAGTTCCGGAGATATTGTGGTGATTCCTTCAGGGCCAAGTTTTACTCTTTGGAGTGTAAGGTGCGAAAGGTCAGTGTCCTCTGGCATATTTACAATCACGCGATGCGCCACAGGGTCGACAACACTCTCGCCCACTTCACCCTCCACCTGGAAATAGCGAACGATGTCCTGCACCGCCTTAACTTCCCAGGTGTATTCCTGAAAACGTGTAATGTTAACAAAGAGGGGTTCGGAGAGGTCATATGTTCCATCGAGCAAGTCCGGGTGTGACACGCCGCCAGTCGACACCTTATATTCGGAGAATCTCACATTCTGGATATCTGTGGTTTCCTCAAGATATATTGTGGCCTCATATGTGACAGAGTCGATATAAGCCTCCTTGCTTTGTCCTTCGGCAGCAATCTCCACTATATTCTGGGCAATGCGCGGATAGGGAATATCGTTCTTGATGCAACCGGCGGCCGCCACAAGCACGACGCAAGAGGAGACATATAATTTCAGTTTATTCATTACACTGAATGTTGGATGAAGAATTTTGGATAAAAGAGTGGTCAAATGTGGACGCCTATACCGAAATTGATGTTGAAGATATTGAATCGGAAATTGGCGCCCGAAGTGAAGCGGTTGCCGAGGTCCTCATTGTTTTCAGTCTGCTTCTCATTCTGGAGATAGAAACCGAACACACCAAAGGAGACATGGAACGATACATTCTTCATTATGAACACCTGCACGCCGGGAGAGAAATTGAGGCTGGCCTTCATGTTGGTGGTATATGTGGTGCGGGGCTCTCCCTTATAAGGACGTCGGAATTCGCTATTTCCTGAAGTGAACGCGAGTTCCACCTCATTATAAATACCGAAGCGACCGTTTCGAGCGAGGCCGACATACTGGCTCACAGTGGCGGCGGCCGTATACGACTCTGCGCGATACATTATATCATGAAGGTCGAAATTCATGTCATCATCGATATCGACCTTGAAAGAGTCGAGATTGCCCTTTGCATTGTAGTATCCCAGGCGCAAACCTACGGAAAGGTTGTTGCGTATAAAATACTGCATGTACGGCTTTATGGAGAAAGCGTGTGCATTCATGTTCACATCGCTGAGGAGGCTGAAGATTTCAAGATCCTCTGTCTTGAACTCACCATAAGAAGCGGTGAGGCCGAATTGCCACTGGCCTTTGGGTATATAGAGGAGATTATAGATACCGCGGTCGTAACGGCCGAGATTCCGGCTTTTGAGCACCACGGGGATAGTGTCGGATTTATGGGAAACGTGCTCGGAGAGATCGAGGCGGTCTTCATCGTCGACCACTCGCGAATGGCCCATCAGGAGGAGGAGTACGTCATTTTTCAGAGAGTCGGGCACATAGATATATGAGCCCACAGGCACGGAGTCGGCCTTGGTGTCGGCTACTGAATCGCGCTCTGCAGCCCAAAGAGCCGGGGGGCAGAGGATTGCCGCAAGCAGACAGATGGCGCCGATAGCCTTATGAATGAATGGTAAGCGTATCATATATAGAAGGTGGCGCCAAATGTGATTGAAAAGAGATTGATTCTGAAATTAGCGGAGCGGCTTTTGCGTCGCGCTACATAGATCTGGTCGGAGATGGTCTTGGTGTCGGTGTAACTGAAACCGAGCACTCCTACATTGACCTCGATGGCCGAATAATTGTTGAGAAACATTATCAGGCCGGGCACAATTCCCACATCAAAGGAGAAATTTCGTTCATAGGCTCCTGTGATATCCTCTCCCCCACCTTTGGTGAGTTTCGACTGACCTCCGCCAAGCTGCAGTTGGATTTCGTTGAAGAAGCCGAAGCGGTGGGAGCGGCCGAGCGAGAAGTAATTACGGAAAAGGAGCGTGCCGTAATAATTATGCGAGAGGGAATAGAGACGGTCAATATTAGTCTCTGTGTCAGCGCCGAGCACGATGTCGGCTCTCTCAAGTTTTGTTAAGGCGCGTGTGTATGAGAACTTGCCGCCGATAGCCATATCATTCTTGAAGGCATACATCAGCATCGGGCTTACCTTGAAAGAATAGGTGTCGCCATTGATTCCCTGGAACACGAGGAACGTATAATCGTTCTGATTGCTTTGAGTGTAAGATACGGAGATGCCCGTGATCCATTGTCCTTTCGGCACGAAGACGTTCGACTCGAGTTTGCGATCGAAAGGCTTGATGCTCTTGTCGTTGCGCATCGAATCAATCATCGCCGGAGTGATATGGAGGGTATCCGCATCTAAATGTGTTTGACTCTGAGCGCCCAAGGCGCCCAGAGTCAAAGCTATGACAACGGATATTGTTTTCAGGTTTTTTACCATTCTACTTAAATGTGAGACTGCCGTCGTAGAGAAGTTCAAAGTCGTCGAGGACCAGTACGCTGGAGTAGCTTCCGGAGAAGAAATCGCCGAACTTGGAAGCGCAGCAAGTGATTACAAGGTGTGTTGCACGCTTGCTCTTTGCAGCTTCCTTATATTCGAGAGGAATCTCTATTTTCTGAAGCTGGCCATCAGGACCGAAGTTCTCATTCCATGTCACCTGACCATATGCAAGCACATGAGGATCATCAACGCTGAAAAGTTTTTGATTAGACTTATTCGTGCGAATCTCAATTGGTTCGTCGGTAAGAGCCACATAGATTTGGCCAAAGTCATTTTCACCCTTCACAAGTTCCGACGGGCAACCGGAGTTAACCTTATCAACTTTACCAGGACGGTAGTTAGCCCAGACAGCAAGTTTTGTAGGATGTGAGCCATTATACTGGCGGCCAAGAGAAAGGACTCCATTGGTTCCGTCAGTTCTAACATACTCACCTACAAATATATTACCTGCTGCAAGCACACCTAACATTGCATTTAAAGAGGTAAGTTTAGCTGCCTTTGAACCGCTATGCACCATATCAGTGGTAGAATTGCAGATGACCTTGCTTGCAGTTGCTGAGCCTTGATTACCTGAATCCCAGAAAGTGCGGGAATTACCGGTACCGGGGAATATGATATCTTTACCATCATTGCTATAAGTGCTCCAGTCCTCGAAGGAGGCATTAGGAATCTGGAATTTGCCTTCAGTGGTAAATGTCATCACCTCTGCATCATCGCAACCATCGGCAAATGCGCGATACTCATATGTCGTGCCGGGAGTAAGACCTGTAATAGTTACAGTATAATTCAATCCTGCACGCGTTGCAACGCGGCGGCGAACGGGAGAAGCCGTTGCCGGATAAGCCTTATTCCATGTATCAGTGCCAACAGCGCGGTACTCGATACCATAGTTGGTGGCATCATCAAGGACAAGACGAGCTTTCAAGGTAGCCGATGTGGCGAGAATAGCAGTAGGTTCTGATACGGGGTCGGGAGCAGCAATCGTCGCTACAGGAGCGGGGTTCTCGATTGCGGCATCGGTGTTGGCGATGCGCAGCGTACCGCTGTTCTCCATATGACGGCCATCCACGGCATGGAAGGTAACAACATATTCTTTATCGCTGGGAGCCAGGCCCTCGAGGAATGCCTTCGAGAAGGTGATATAAACCTCATCGACATCCACCTCACCTGCATCGAGCGTGGGAGCGGCGTCAACAGCATGCTTCACTTCCACAAGAATTCCCTTCTTGTTGAGTTCTGCAACGTTTTCGTCGCGGAGCACATTGAGACCTGATGTCATTCCGGTGAAGTTGTCGCTGAAATCCATCTGGATGCTCGACATTCCGAAATAACCGCGCAGATATACACGGGTATCCTTGAAGGTGCCGTTGTTGTGAACCACCTGCTTTTCGATATCATATTCCACACCGCGGATTGCGGGAGCGGTAAAGATCTCCACATCCTCCTCAATCAGAGGAATGTCGGCGATGGTGATCTTGATCAGCGCACCACCCTCGTGGATTTCGGAAGGTGTGGTTGATACAAGCATTCGATATTCATGTGCGCGCTGCACGCCGGGGATTGTGCCTGTCTTCTCGAAGGCGGTGCCGTCGAGCATGGTGCCGGTGATCTTATAGGTAAGATCCTTATCGGCATTAGGCATCATGAAATATCCCTTTGCGAAAGGCACGAGGTCGGATGTGAACTCAAGGCTGCCACGCGAATGGCTGAAGGAAACCTTCATATCCTGGAGTCCGCAATCGAGGGAAGCAGGGTCGACACTTGTCACAACATTCGCGATGTTGCAATGGAGTGTCAGGGCGTTGTTGCCCTCCTGCATTGTGAATTCCTGCTTGCCGCGATAGAATTTCTTCGTGAAGGAAGCGGACACCGAGTCGCCGCTCCAAGCCTCGGCGAGATAGTCGCCGGTGCGGAGTTTGATACTCTCGGGGATATTGTCCACGCCCTTGTATTTGCGGAGCACGCCTTTTGAATTTTCGATATAAATCACACAGTTCTTGCGTAGCGAGTCGAGGCGTTCGGCCGACATGGCGCGGGTCTGGACCTTAAGGTCACCCTTAATCTCGGTGGTGATTGTAAGCGATCCCTCATCGCCTGCGCCGAACGGTTCATCGAGCGAGCAGGACTGCATAAGAGCCGCAGCGGAGAGTGCGACAGCCGAAGCTGTAAAATAATTCATTATCTTATTCATAGCAGCTGTCGATTATTTAAGATTGAGGATAAGCGACTTGGTAGTGGTGCCATCGGCATCTCCAACAGTCAGTGTGAAGGTGTGGGTATAGTCGAGACCTAGTGCGCCAAGCATACCGAGGAAGTCGGTGAGTTTGAAGGTAACGCTGTTCTGGCCGCCTACATTTACAGGGATGCCAATCTCCTGAAGCGGGCCTTCAAGACTACCCGGATTCACAAGGTCGAGATGCGAACTGAGATTCACGTTCTGAAGTTCCTCGGGAGTAAGCGTCGGAGAGTCGATATCGCAGGTGAAGGTTGTGAAGCCACCGGCGGCCTCGGATGTAATCAGGAGTTCAACAACATCGCCGGCATGAACCACGTTAACTTCGCCGAGTTTAATATTACCACTTCCCTCAATCTTCGGGCCCTTTTCATCGGGTGTGGGAGGATTGTCAGGATCATCCTCTTTTGGGCGCTCGCTGTCATCGAGCATCGGTTCGTCGGGAAGGTCAACATTGCGCACGAGATCCTCCGTGCTGACAGTTGCGTCAACCTTAACGCCATTGATTTCGGCATCGCCTGTGCCATCGCCATTATGGTCGTGGATGCGGAATGTGATCTTATAGTGATGACCCTTCTTCACATCCTTGAAGGATTTGGTCTCTACGGTCTGGATACCGTCGATGGCACCATTGAAGGTAGCCACAAGTGTACTTTCAGCAGTATGCTTGAAGAAACCCGCCTTACCAGCGGAAGCATCAGCAGATGTATAGTTTAGGCCGTCGTTATCACCGACCTTCACCTCAACGAAAGCGTCCTCACTCATACGGGCCTGAAGGGCCGGGTCGAACACCACGGTCACCTTCACGTTCTGGAGTGTGCACTCGATAGGCTCGATATAGCTTGTGATCTCATAGGCCACTACATCGAAGGGCTCCGACACGCCGAGGAAATAGGGATTCTCCCAGTCGGCGATACGGTCTTCGCCATATGTCGCAGTGCAAGTGTATTTTCCTTCGGGAAGGACAACCACCTCCGGCATATCGGCATACTTATATTTGGCGGCGGGGGCAGACTCGCCCTCTTTTGTAAAGACCACCGTGAAATCCTCGGCCCTGGCCTCGGCGCGGGTGGAATGGATGATCTCATCGTTGACCACACTCATATCGAGGGCCGACTTGAGCACCTTTCCCTCATTGCCGGAGTATTCTCCGCCGAAGGGATTCTCCTTGGAGCAACCGCCGGCCAGCAGAGCCGCGGCGCAAAGAGAAATAATATATATCTTTTTCATCTTGATATTCTTAAAATTCTTGCTAAAAGGCTCTTACTTTCTTGCATGGCGGCGACGAGCAGCTGCGGGAACTTCGTCATAGCCGAGACGCACATTGTCGATATAGAGCACCGATCCGGTGGCTACGGCATGATAATTGTTGTCTCCGCGGTGACGAGTGGAAGAGTATGTAAAATTATTCCATTCCAGACCTTCGTCAAGTTCGCTTCCAGCAGGTATCTTAATAGTCGGTGCACCCTTAGTAGAACGGAAGCCGAGACGCATCTTGGCAGCCTTCTTTCCAAAAGGATAGTCTGTGAATGAAATGGTCTTGGTCTGAGTCTGAGACGCCGCATCAAGTGTGATGTCGGTAGTGGCAATTACACTTCCGGAGGCATCAATGAGTTCGAGATATGCCTCAGCCTTCTCATTATTAATCGGAACGTAACGATAATTGAATGAGAATGTGGAGGGACGGGAGGACCAGTCAACCTGGTCATTGCGGTTATCAAACACGTATGTACCAAGGAACAACTCTCCGGCGGCTTTTGTCAGATCGGCGTCCGAAGGGGTATTGGTACAATAGTAAGTTTTACTAAATACTCCTCCGGTTGTTGAGGGTCGGGAGCCATTGTGACTGTACCCTACAGAACGAATTACGCTTTCACCGTTTTCAACGAATGTGGATGGAACACAGAACCAGGTGTTTTGTGTCACATCTGTGCGGCAGGTCTTGGCATTGATTGAGGCCCAACCATTAGCCTCACTGCGAACGATGTTAGCCCAAATATCGTAATCAGCAGGCGAAACTTCAAACTTACCACCTACCAAAACATTCTGCATATTGATAGTCTGCGTAGTGGCCGACATATCGCCGTTGGCTACATTGGTGGCTGCCTCAGTGGTGAACTCTCCCACATTGCGGACAATCGAAGTGGTGAGATCCACGTGGTAGTCGCTATACTTTGTGGAGGGAGTAAGGCCTGTGATAGTGATGAGTCCCTTCTCGTTGTCGCGGATGATGCCGGTGGTTACGAGTTGGTCGCCCTTGTAAACCTTAAGGCTTGGCATCAGCGTTGCCACATTGCCTGCCTTCGGCGTAACCCTGATCACTACCTTCTTGGCGAATGCGTCAGGTTCGACGGTGAAGTCGGGCACGTCCACAGGCACTGTGATGGTGCGCTTCTTATTGCCGAGGGTCATCTGCACGTCGATATTCTGCGATGTGGCAGCATCAATCTTCAGAGTATAACGGAAAGTGTAGGGCTGGGAACTGCGGGTGCCGGTGATCTGCTCCACGTTGAGGATGGGTGCCTCAACCATACGGTTGTTGCCGTCCTGCGCAAGGAATGAAACCTTATCCTTGATAGCGGGACAGTTGGTGTTGACATCCACAGTCATCTGAGTGGCCTGGAAACCGACATTGGCAGCCTTTGCAAGTTCCACCTCCACAGTCTTGACATTGACTTCGAGAACAGTGGGCTCGCAGACACGGGTCAGGGCATCCACTGCCGAAACCTCAATCTTGTAGTTGCCGGCGGGGAGTTTCGAGAGCATACCCTTCACATTGATCACGCCAAGACGGTCAACATTCTTGAAGAAACCGCTGCACTCCACGCCCTCGGCGCGCAACTGGCTCTGAACAAGAGGAGTTGAGCCAATCAGGTCGACGCTCTTGCCAAAAGCGGGGAAATAACTTGCTGTGGTCACTATATTGAGCGTGGTCTGACGCAGGCCACCGAATGCGAACACGTGGAACTCAGGATTCTCCGTGGTCTCTGCATACTCAAATATTTCAAGTGGTGTGCCTATGGTGAAGTTCTTCTCCTTGACGGAGGGTGCAGGTGCTGTCCAGAGTTCGTCGCCGAGAGGGACATTTACGGTCTCAGCCACAACATCCTCGTCGAACACAACATCCAGGGCGAGGTCGCCGGAAGTGGTGTTACCGTTGACGCCGATAGTCACCACATAATGGCGGCGTGCCTGGGCGCGGAAGCCGGCAGGCTGCACAGTGACGCGGTCGCCGTCGGCATTAGCGAGGGTGATGTTAAGTTTCACCTCCTCGGAAGGTGAGATATATGCCGGGCGATCCTCATTCTGGGCGAATACCACCCAGTCGTGACCCTCGGTCTGCACAGCGGCGCTATAGCTGCTGAAATTGTCGATGAAATCCTGCGTGTAGCGGATCGACACCATCGCATTCGCGAGAGTGGCGGTGACATCCACATTAGTGGTCTCGCCGGGAGCCACGTGCACGTCGCTCACACCCTGATAGCAGGGAAGTTCGAAACCCTCCGTGTTCAGGTCGCCATAGGTGGCCGTAAGCTTATAGTCGCCGATGGGAAAACCCTTCTCGTGATTGAAAGCCTCCACGGAAGCCCACGACTTTGAATAGCTGTCATCGCTCTTGGAAAGAGCGATTCCGAATGCGGAACTCTCCGGCACCACAGGACTGAGCGTGTCATCGGCACGGGTGTGCCGCATCACGCGGCCATCGGCCGTGAGATTCACATTGATGCCACCCTCTGTGGAACTGCCCTCCCAGGGACTCTCATCGCTACAGGAGGTAAGGCCCATAGCGGCTGCCAGAGTCAGCATCAACATTCCAGTTCTGAATTTTTTCATTATAGATATGTTATTGTTGTTTTGTTCCGAGTCGACCCACAATCCACACGCTTCATATCAGGATTAAAAAACGCCAAAAAGGGAAATAAACCATCCGGCGCAAATCACGTCTAAGAAACGAAAGCAAAATTAATATTTTTTATTTAAGCCACACAATTTATTGACGCTATTGCATAAACAATGTGCCAATTTAACCAAAAATATCTTATGAATATAACAAAAGCGCTTGTTATTTCCGCCATTTTGGCCATAGGCGGGGTAAATATGACCAATGCCCAGGGGCTATCCGACCTCTTCAAGGGAGACGGCGGCCAGACTATAGGCAATATCCTCAGCGGCGTGTTCTCATCGTCAGACATCACACTCGACGACCTGCAGGGAAAATGGGTGTCGAGCGGACCGGCCGTCTGCTTCCAGGGAGAGGGATTCCTGAAGAAGGCCGGCGGCATCGCGGCTGCCGCCACCATCGAAAGCAAACTCGCCCCCTATTATTCCAAATACGGACTGACGAATGCCATAGTGACTATTGACGACGAGGCCAACTTCACCATCGAGCTGAAAGCCCTCAAACTCAAGGGTACAGTGACGCAGCCCAAGGACGCCGACCCCGGCGTGTTCGAGTTCAGTTTCACCGCTCTCGGCGCAATCCCGCTCGGATCGGTCACGACCTATGTGCAGAAAACATCCCAGTCGATGGACCTGATGTTCGACGCCACCAAGATGATGAAGGTGCTCACGGCCGTAGCAAAATTCACTGGAATAAAACTTGCATCCGCACTCAGCGACATACTTGACAGCTATGACGGCCTCTGCGTAGGATTCCGCCTCTCGGCCGACGGTGGCCAGAAAGAGAACGCCGCAGGCGGTATCCTCGACGGCCTCGGAAACATCTTCGGCGGCGGCGCAAAGGGCACTTCAACCACAGGCAGTTCGAACAAGAACTCAAACAAAAATACCACCACAAAAGGTTCGTCGAACAAGAATACCTCGACAAAATCCTCAACCAATGGTAACACCCAAAACGGCGACAACCTAAGCAACGGTCTCGACCGTCTGCGTCAGGCACTCGAAGGACGCCGCAAGAAATAATCAGATCGTCATATACCCTGTTAATAAGATAGCCGCCCAGGTAAAGGACGGCTATCTCTCTATATATAATGAAGTCTGTTCTAAGAATGTGGAGATTCTCAGAGCGAGGCGAGGCGGGCAAGATATTTACCAAGGATGTCGAATTCAAGATTGACCACAGTGCCTGGGCGGATGTCGCGGAAATTCGTGTGGTCGTGGGTGTAAGGAATGATAGCCACCTTGAACTCGCATTCCAGTTCCTCTGCGTTTGAGCCGGGAAGGTCGGCGGGCTCGCAGACGGTGAGGCTGACGCCATTTACAGTGACCGAACCCTTGTCGACCACGGCATATCCGCGACGCGCCATCTGACGTGACACACGGAAGCGGAACGTATAATACCAACTGCCCTCTGCCTCCACAAGGTCGGTGCAGACTGCAGTCTGATCCACATGGCCCTGCACGATGTGGCCGTCGAGACGGCCGTCGATGCGCATGCTGCGCTCCAGATTCACCAGCGATCCCACCTCAAGCTGTCCGAGATTGGAACGCAGCAGCGTCTCCTTAATCGCAGTTACGGTGTAGGTGCCGTCGCCAAGGCGTACCACCGTGAGGCACACGCCATTATGCGACACGCTCTGGTCGATGCGCAATTCATCCACAAACGAACACTGCAATGTGAGATGCAGATTGTCTTCCTCTCTTTCTATACCAACCACTTTCGCGGCTTCCTCTACTATTCCCGAAAACATATCCTGTTTATTTATAATCAGTTAAAAGTTTATACCATACGGAACAAGCCGAAATATTTGGCAAAGTTAAGATTTTTTCATAAATTTACGAAAATTATAAAGATAGAGATATGGAGAAGACGATTCTGCCGAAGCGTCTCAAGGGGAACGCTACCAACGATTTCTGCGACAGTCGCCAGATCACGATTATCGGCGGCAATGGCGCGGGCAAATCGAGTTTTATGGAGGAGATGATGGAGCTTTGCGGCCCGCGCGCCTACTGTCTGAGCGCATTAGGGGCATTTTTCCCATCGGCCGACGAGAGCACGATGCCCGGCTCAATCGACGCCCTCTATCGCGAGGCTATCCGCCAGCAAAGCTATATGCGCACCGATGCCGTGAGCCAGCTCGACAAACTCTCCTATATGCTCTTCGCCGATGAGGTGGAGTCGCTTCTCAATATTAAGGAGAGCGTGCATCTCGGAGGCAAGGGCAAAAAGCAGGTGTTCAAGCCCAGCAAACTAGACAAAATAAAACGGATATGGGAGCGCATCTTCCCCGGCAACAAGATAATGCGCACCAGCGGACGCCTGCTTTTCTCCACCACTGCAGGCAACGACCTTGTGGGCACCCCCTCTCTGAGCCAGGGCGAGAAGACTGTGCTCTATTATCTCGGCGCAGTGCTCTTCGCGATGCCCGAGGCCGTGATTTTCATCGACTCCCCATCCCTCTTCGTGCACCCTTCAATCATGGGAAGTCTCTGGAACTCAATAGAGTCGCTGCGGCCCGACTGCACGTTTGTGTATAATTCGGTGGATGTGGACTTTGTGAGCTCCCGCACCCGCAACACCTGCATCTGGGTGAAATCCTTCGACAAGGAGCGTCACGCATGGGACTATGAGATTCTCCCCACCGACCAGCTGAAGGAGGACCTGCTCGTGGAACTTGCCGGATCGCGCAAGCCCGTGCTCTTCATCGAGGGTGACGCGCGCCATTCCATCGACGCCCGGCTTTATAGCCTTGTGTTCCGCGACATGACTGTGAAACCGCTGGGCAGCTGCAACAAGGTGATCGAGACCACACGATCCTTCAACGACATGACCACCCTGCATCATCTCCGCAGCCGCGGCATCGTGGACCGCGACCGCCGCACCGACAAAGAGGTGGATTATCTGCGTCAGAAACAGATAATGGTGCCCGATGTGGCCGAAGTGGAAAACATTTTTCTTCTCCCCGACGTAATAAAAATAATGGCGAAGGCACGCGGCAAGGATGCCGGCAAGATTCTGCGCCGGGTGAAACAGCAAGTGGTGCGCAATTTCAAGCGCCACTCCGACGAGCAGGCTCTACAGCATGTGCGCCACAAGGTGAAACGCGATGTGGAATGCCGCATCGACGCCCGCTTCTCCTGCATCACCGCCCTCGAGACTCATCTGAAGCAACTTTGGGTGAAGCTCGAACCCCGCAAATATTACAATCAGGTGCGCGAGCACTTCGCAATGCTCGCCCGCGACGAGGACTACGAGGGTATACTGCTCGTGTTCAACCATAAGCCGATGCTCCCGGAGTCATGCGTGCACACCTTGCTCGGATACAAGACCAAGGAGGACTATATTTCCGGAGTGCTCGACCTGCTGAAGTCGAACACAAAGGATAGCGAAGCGGTGAGACAGGTGGTGATGCGCTGCCTCCACGCCGAGACCCCTGAGGAGGCCTACGAGATTCAAAATAAAAATAACTAATCAATATAACCCACAGTGAAAAAGCAACTTGCAATTCTCCGCAACGACCCCTGGCTCGAGCCATATGCCGATGCCATCGAGGGACGTCACCAGGATGTGATCAACAAACTGGAGGATCTGACACGCAACACCGACGGTTCGCTCGATAAATTCGCGAACGCATATAATTACTATGGCCTCCACCGCGACAAGGAGGGCAACTGGATATTCCGCGAATATGCGCCCAATGCCACGAAAATTTACCTCATCGGCGTATTCTCCGACTGGAAGGATGACGACCGCTATTCGCTGGAGCGTCTGCCCGACGGCTCCTGGAAGGGGAAGTTTGCCCCCGACATGATCCATAACGGCGACCTCTTCAAGATGCACGTATACTGGCCCGGCGGCGACGGAGAGAGAATCCCGGCCTATGCGCGCCGCGTGGTGCAGGATTCCGACACAAAGATATTCTCCGCCGAGGTATACGCTCCGGAGCATCCCTATAGCTTCAAGAACCGCGATTTCACCCCCGACACTCGCCCGCTCCTCATATATGAGGCCCATGTGGGCATGGCCGAGAACAGGGAGGGTGTGGGTACATACGATGAATTCCGCCGCAACATCCTTCCCCGCGTGGCCAAGGATGGCTACAATGCCATCCAGCTCATGGCCATCCAGGAACACCCCTATTACGGTTCGTTCGGCTACCATGTGTCGAATTTCTACGCGGCCTCCTCGCGCTTCGGCACCCCCGACGACCTCAAGCGCCTTATCGACGACGCCCATTCCCTAGGCATTGCCGTGATTATGGATATCGTCCACTCCCACTCAGTGAAAAATGAAGCCGAGGGTCTCAGCCGGCTCGACGGAAGCTACGACCTCTACTTCTACGGCGACTCTCGCCGCGAACATCCGGCTTGGGACTCCCTCTGCTTCGACTATGGCAAGAACAGCGTGCTGCATTTCCTGCTCTCCAACTGCAAATTCTGGCTCGAGGAATACAAATTCGATGGCTTCCGCTTCGACGGCGTAACCTCTATGCTATATTACGACCATGGCCTCGGAAAGGCTTTCGGCGGCTATGGCGACTATTACGACGGCAACCAGGACACGAATGCCCTCGTGTATCTGACGCTCGCCAATATGCTTATCCATGAGGTGAACCCCAAAGCCATCACCATCGCCGAGGAGATGAGCGGCATGCCCGGCCTGGCCGCTAGTTTCGAGAATGGCGGCATGGGCTTCGACTATCGTCTTGCCATGGGCATCCCCGACTACTGGATTAAGATGATTAAGGAGAAGAGGGATGAGGAATGGCATCCCACATCCATCTTCTGGGAACTCACCAACCGGCGTTCGGACGAAAAAACCGTAAGTTACTGCGAGAGCCACGACCAGGCGCTCGTAGGCGACAAGACAATCATCTTCCGCCTGATCGACAAGGAGATGTACTGGCACATGGAGGTGAATGACCAGAATGGCGTGGTGGCACGCGGCATGGCGCTCCACAAGATGATTCGCCTCGTGACGCTCGCCTCCATCAATGGCGGCTACCTCAATTTCATGGGCAATGAGTTCGGCCATCCCGAATGGATTGACTTCCCGCGTGAGGGTAACGGCTGGAGCTATAAGTATGCCCGCCGCCAATGGGACCTTGTGGACCGCGAGGACCTCAAGTATAAATTCCTCAATGCCTTCGACAATGCGATGATAGAACTTGTGTCGGGAGTTTACAATTTCCAGGCGCTGCCCGTAGAGAAACTCTGGGAGAAGGACAACGACCAGGTGCTTGCCTTCATGCGCGGCGACCTTGTGTTTGTATTCAACTGGAATCCGGTGAAATCGTTCGAGGGCTATGGCTTCCTCGCTCCGGCCGGAGAATATGAGGTGGTGCTCAACAGCGACGACCCGGCTTTCGGAGGATACGGGCTCACCGATGACAATATCCATCATTTCACGCAGCCCGACCCCCTATACAGTCCTTCCGGCAAGGGATGGCTGCAGATGTATATTCCGTCGCGCTCGGCCCAGGTGCTCCGCCGCGTGAAGAGCAAACCGGCCAAGAAGAGCGCACCTAAGGCTGAAAAGAAGTCAGCTGCCAAGACTGCTCCAAAGGCCAAAAAGGAAACTAAAAAACAGACCAGCAAAAAAAAATGAAGAAGATAGTGATAGCGATCGACGGATACTCGTCGAGCGGAAAAAGCACTATGGCGCGCGAACTTGCACGCCGCATCGGATATGTGTATGTGGATTCCGGGGCTATGTATCGCGCCGTGACGCTCTACGCGATGCGCCACGGCATGATTACACCCGACCATCATGTGGACACGGCGCGCCTTGTGGCGGCATTACCTGATATCAAGGTGTCGTTCCGTCCGGCCGGCGCCGACGGCGTGCAGCACACCTTGCTCAACGGCGAGGATGTGGAACGCGAGATCCGCGACATGGAGGTAAGCGGCAATGTGAGCCAGGTGTCCGAGATTCCGGAGGTGCGCCGCGCTATGGTAGCGCAGCAGCAGGCATTCGGCGAAGAGAAGGGAATCGTGATGGATGGCCGCGACATAGGCACCACCGTGTTTCCCCACGCCAAGATGAAGGTCTTCGTGGAGGCTTCTCCCGAAGAGCGGGCACGCCGTCGCCTCAAGGAGTTGGAAGAGAAGGGATTGGCCACCAATTATGAGGAGGTGCTGGCCAATATCCGCGAACGCGACCATATCGACAGCACACGCGAGGTGTCGCCGCTGCGAAGAGCCTCCGATGCCTTCCTGCTAAACAACGACAACCTCAATCATCAGCAGCAGATGCAGATTCTTCTCGACCTATATGACGAAAAAAGCAAATGATTCACAAGCGCCCGCAGCCGCTAAGGCCGCGGGCGCCAATGTTCCCGTAGTTGAGATTGACAGCAATTCCGGCTTCTGCTTCGGAGTGGTGACGGCCATCCGCAAGGCGGAGGAGGAACTGGAGCGCACCGGGAGGCTGGCCTGCCTGGGCGACATCGTGCATAATGCCTCCGAGGTGGAGCGGCTTCGCCTCCGCGGACTCGAGACAATCACCCATGCCGACCTCGAGAATCTACACGATTCCACCGTGCTTCTCCGGGCCCATGGTGAACCACCTGCCACATACGCCACCCTCCGGCGCAACAATATCTCCGTGATTGATGCCACCTGCCCGGTGGTGCTACGCCTGCAGCAGCGCATCAAGAAGGCTTACGACGAAAACCTTGCCCTTCTCAAAGCCGGCAAGATAGAACGGATGCCCCTGATTCTGATTTACGGCAAGCAGGGACACGCGGAGGTGAATGGCCTTGTGGGCCAGACTGATGGAGAGGCTGTGGTGATACAGAACCTCGAAGAATTAGAGAGTCTCGACCTTGACCGCGACATCCTTCTCTATTCACAGACCACCAAGAGCCTCGACGGCTTCCGTCGCGTAGTGGAGGAGATAAGACGCCGCAAGAAAGCGGGTAGTTTTGAATATTTCGACACCATCTGTCGCCAGGTGGCCACCCGTAGTGAAAAAATACGTTTATTTGCTGCGGCACATGATGTGGTGGTGTTCGTGAGCGGGGCCAAGAGCAGCAATGGCAAGGTCCTCCTTGAGGAATGCCGTCGCGTCAATTCCCGCACCTATGCCGTGACAGAGGGTTCGGAAATCGACCCGCGCTGGTTTGAGGGCGCAGGCACTGTGGGCATCTGTGGAGCCACTTCCACTCCGGCTTGGCTCATGGAGGAGGTGCGCGACCTTATCAATTCACTGTTTACCCGGAAATAGATTGACTTTTGATGGATACCGAGAATAAAGATGAGCGCTACATGCGCCTGGCGCTCGAGGAGGCCCGCGAAGCCTTCGATTCGGGCGAGATACCGGTGGGTGCCGTAATTGTGTCGAATTCAGGCCGGATTGTGGCACGCGGACACAATATGACTGAGAAACTCACCGATGTCACCGCACACGCCGAGATGATAGCACTCACTGCCGCAGCCAACACCCTTGGAGGCAAATATCTTCCCGACTGCACGATTTATGTCACCGTGGAACCCTGCACGATGTGTGCCGGAGCCTTGGGATGGAGTCAGATTGGAAGGATTGTTTACGGCGCATCCGATTCGAAACGCGGATTTTTCAGTTGCTTTGAGGGTGAACGCACCCCGATTCATCCCAAAACCGTAGTGGAAGGCGGGATTCTTGAGGAGGAATGCAGCACTCTGATGACCGACTTCTTCCGGCGTCTCAGACGATAATCTGAAAAATTTTTCTATTTCCGCTTGTCATTCCACGGAATATGTTTATATTTGTGGGCAGAAACCTAACTGACTGTTCATAAAGCACACCGAAACCGGATGGCCAGATCATCCGGCGGGAAACTAAGACCCCATCCCACAAAAAATGTTAACGCAGGGGTCGCAGATGTGCCTCATATTCGGTCTTGCAGGCGAAGGAGCATAGCGGGCTATGCGACTGAGACAAAAGGCCGAAGATGAGGTGCAACTGCGAGACAGGCGTAATTTCAAGATGGGGCATAAATTAAAATTTTAACAAATCTTCTAACACCACTATGACACTCAAGGACAAAATCTACGGTGCCGTGTATGGATACGCATACGGAGACGCTCTCGGTCTTGGCACGGCATTCATGACACGCAACGAAATCTTATGCTATTATCCCAATGGCATACGCCATTTCTCAGAAATAATCCGCGATGCCCATCGCTGCCAATGGAGAAACGGAGACTACACCAACGATACAGTATTTCTTATGCTCATCGCGGATTCCATCATGGAATGCGGCGGGGTTGACGAGCGTCATCTTGCCCACGCAATGCTCCAATGGCATGAGGAGCATGAGGACGACCTGTCGATGTTGATGAAAATAATGTTCCGCGCCGACGGCTGGGCCGACGACCCGATCAGGGTGGCACATCAGGAGTGGACAAGACGCGGAATCACAGAGGCAAGCAATGAGGCGATGCACCGGGGCGTGGCCGCCGGACTTGTGGCCGACCGCAAGACGCTGCGCGACGACTGTCGCCGGCTCACCCTCCTCACCAACGATGACACCCGCTGCGTGTCGAGCATGACTTTAATCGCACGTATGGCCCACGACCTGCTTTATAATGACCGGGAAACCTCCTATGAAGATATGGAGGAACTTTGCTGCGACATCGACCGACGCACACTCCCTTTCCTGCAGCAGGCCTACGACGGCGAACTGGAAGACCTCGAACTCGATGATGAGGACACTTGCCAATATACCCGCAAGTGCATGGCATCGGCACTCTGGGCACTCTGGCACAAAGACTCTGCTGCCGACATGATTCATTCAATGGTGGATGCAGGCGGAGATTCCGATACCAACGCCGCCGTGGCCGGTGCGCTCGCCGGACTCAAATATGGCTACGATGCCATACCCGCAGAGAAACTCCGGATAATCAACCGTGAAAACCTCGATGCATTCGCCGACAGGATTATCAACCATGTAGAAGCAAAGATTTCTTAGAAAAGATTACTTCTCAGGCATCGATTTCTCAAACACAACACGCATATACATAAAGATAACTCCGGGCCCGTCAGGGTCCGGAGTCCTTTCCGGTCATGTATGTAAACTATGCTAAACCCTTTGTAAGGACTTTGAATGGCCGGTAGTATTTTGTAGTTAGCCTTGATATTCGCCGGATTAGCCGTTGGAAACTCCGATGAGATCCTCGAACATTCCTACTGAATAGAGCCACCAGAGCAAAATGAAGATCAGAAGGAGGACACCGAGCCAGAGCCAAAGCTTATTGACCTTGCCGGAACGATGACGTTCCTCTCTTTTTCCCTCAGCCTTTAATTTGCCTGCCTCGAGGATGTCCTCGTCGCGGCGGCCTTCGTTGTTTTTCTTTTCGTGTGTTTCCATAACCTTAATATTTGTTTCTTTATCTTAAAAACAATGCAGGGGCAAAGTGGTTCAGTGAAAGTGAAAAATTTTTAAATAAAAATGAAAAAAGTGTAGTCGCTCCGCAACTATTTGTTTGATATGAAGTTCTTAGAAGGGAATCGGGTCCTCGCCCGGAGCGGGCATGATGTCGGGCATCTCAGGAGGGGGCGTGCCGCCGGCAAACTGGAAGCCGCCTGCACCCGGTGCTGTGCCGGCATCGTCCTTGTCGGAATTCATCCGCGACTCATAACGCTCGGTCTTCACCTCATCGAATGCGTCGCTCGCCGAAGACAGTCCGTCGTCCCAGTTGTCAAATTTAGCATACCGGCTGATGAAGCGCAGTTTCACATCTCCCACAGCACCGCTTCGATGCTTGGCGACAATCAGTTCGGCAAGGCCACGGATGTCATTGTTGTTCTGGTCCACGGAACTCTTCGTGTAATACTCCGGGCGATGGATGAAGCAGACGATATCGGCATCCTGCTCTATGGCGCCCGACTCGCGGAGGTCGGAGAGCACAGGGCGCTTGTCCTCGCGTGTCTCCGTGGAACGGTTGAGCTGCGACAATGCGATGATAGGAATATTGAGTTCCTTCGCCAGAGCCTTCAGCGATCGTGATATCGTGCTGACCTCCTGCTCGCGGCTGCCGAGTTTCATTCCCGACGCACTCATAAGCTGCAGGTAGTCAATCATAATAATCTTCACGCCCTTCTCCCGCACGAGTCGTCGTGCCTTGGTGCGGAGTTCCGTGATTGAGAGTCCCGGCGTCTCATCAAGATATAGGGGCGCGGAATAGATAGAACTGACGCGGGTGTTGAGGCGGTCCCATTGCTCGGTGGTGAGCTGGCCGCTCTTGATCACCTCGCCGTCAAGTTCAGCTACATTCGAGATGATACGCTTCACAAGCTGCACGTTGGCCATCTCAAGCGTGAATATCGCCACCGGGATATTATAGTCGATGGCCATATTCTTTGCCATCGAGAGCACGAAAGCGGTTTTACCCATCGCAGGACGGGCGGCGATGATGATGAGGTCGGAGTTCTGCCATCCCGACGTCATCTTGTCGAGCATGGCATAGCCTGTCTGAAGTCCGGAAAGACCTGTCTGCGTGTTGGCCGCGGCCTGTATCTGCTCAAGGGCGAGATTGAGCACCGGGTCGATCTGCGTCACCTCCCGCTTCAGATGCGTCTGCGAGATTTCGAAAAGCTGTCCTTCGGCATCCTGCAAAAGGTCGTCAACGTCGTTGCTCTCGTCGTAGGCCGACTCCTCCACCTTCGCGGCAAAGGCTATCAGGCGGCGGGCAAGGAATTTCTGCGATATGATTTTCGCGTGATACTCCACATTGGCCGCGGAATAGACCTTGGCCGTGAGTTCGGCGATATGCACCGCGCCTCCAACTTCCTGCAGCGTGCCGTTGGCACGCAGCTGCTCGGTGACGGTGCGCATATCAATAGGCCGCTGATTGAAACCCAATGTGGATATGGCATCATAGATCTTCGCGTTGACCGGGTCGTAGAATGAGTCGGGCGTGAGATAGTCCGCCACATTCATATATGCGTCCTTCTCGAGCATCAGCGCACCGAGCACCACCTCCTCGAGTTCCGTATCGCGCGGCGGAAGCTTGCCTGTAGGATCCTGACGTATCGGCTCAAACTGAGGTTTGCGTCTTCTGTTATTATCCTGATATTGTGATTCTGCCATTTATTTTCCTCCGATTAATTATTTACCACCTTATCAATGCCAACAGATACCATACCGACACGCCACACATCAGCATCGCCGTCTTTCCGAGGAGCGGATTGAGTTCGGCACCCTTAGCCTGACGTATCTGCACATAGAGCAGATAATGGACATTGATGTAAATGAGCGCACCTAATTGCCACACATAGTCCACACGGGCTATCGTGGCCAGTTCGATAAACATCAGCGCGAAGAAGCCGTTGGCAAGATAGAGCGCCGGCATGGATTCGCGCCCGAAAATCACGGCGAGAGTATGCTTACCCACTTCGCGGTCGGCGTCGCAGTCGCGGAAATTATTCACAATCAACACATTGGCGCCCATGAATCCGATTGCAAACGACAGCGGCAAAGCCACGGGGAGCATAGCCCACGACTGCGTCTGCACATAAGCGGTGAGCGTCACCGGCACAATCCCGAAAAAGAGGATCACGGCCAGTTCGCCAAGTCCGTGGTGAGAGAGAGGGTAAGGCCCTGCGGAATAAGCCAGTGCGAACACGGCGATTGCTACTCCGGGGATAAGCAGTAGCCAGCCGCCCCAGATGATAAGGCTGCATCCGAGCGCGCAGTCGATGGTGAGGAGCGCGATGATGGCTGCCAGCATCGCCCGGGGCTTGATGTCACCTTCGGTGACTCCCCTTCGGAAACCCTCCCGTCCCTTCTTGTCGAGTCCATTCCTCCAGTCGAAATATTCATTGGCGAAATTGGAGATAATCTGCGCTGTGATGGCAAAAAGCATGCAGATAAGGAATGGCAGCCAACGGAACGAATTGCAGTAGTCTGCCACGCCGCCGCCGGCTATCACGCCGGCCACCGAGACGGGAATAGTGCGCAGGCGCATGGCCTCCAGCCAGGCTTTAATTGAAGATGTTTGACTCATTTTGAAATGAATAATAACCGTCGGCTGAAATTATAAGATGGTCGAGGAAACGGAGTTCCACGGTTTTGCAGGCGGCGTACACACGTTTTGTAAGTTCAGTGTCCTGCGGGCTGGGACGCAGCGAGCCGGAGGGATGATTGTGGCAGAGGGCTATCGCCTCGCTGTTGATGAGCAGGGCATGCTTAAGGAGAGCCTTGATGTCGAACACTGTGGCGCGCGCCGAACCTATAGACAGCCGTTGCTTGCCAATCACCATATTGGAATTATTCATGAACACGGCCCACATCTCCTCATGGGGAAGATTCCCCATGATGGGGCGCATCAACTGAAAAATATGCTGGGGACCGCCTATCTGGGGACGCTCGCCGAGTTCCTCGGAGTTATATCTGCGGATCAACTCGAGGAGCGCCTCAATCTGGAGCGCCTTGGCATTGCCTATGCCTTCGATTTCAAGGAGTTCGGCACGTGTGCGTCGCTCGAGCATCAGGAGCAGGCCGTCGTTGGCGCGCATCAGTGCCCGGCAGATCTCTGTGATGGGGTGTCCGGTGACTCCCGTGCGCAATAAAATTGCCAGAAGGTCGGCCACTGAGAGGGTGCCGACACCATAACGCAGGGCCTTCTCGCGGGGACGGTCGTCCTCGTCGAGCTCCTTGACGGTGAGAGGTTTCTCTTCAGCCTGCCTGTATTCCGCAGACACGAGTTCCGCCAGCGATTGCGGATCCTTCAGTGGTTCCATAGTGTTTGAATCAGATTATATATCAGAGACCCTCGTTGGAGCCCTTCCGGATTTCCACCTCCTTGGCCACATCACGTTTCTGGCCAAGCACCATCTTCTGCACGTAAGCCTTGATGAATCCGGAGCCATAGCCGGTGAGTTGCACAAGGGCAGCCATGATGGCACGAGATGCTATGTCGAGGCTCTTCGTGGAGGCAAAGGCCGAGAAAAACAGGGCCAGCACATAGACGAGCAGCGGAATCAGCGCCCATTTCCAGAAGAAGGATGCCACAATCAGCGCCACAGCCCCGATGGTGAACACGGCAGGCAACCAGTGGACAAGCTTCATCGACCCTGGATAGAGCAGTTCGAGAGTGATGCGCGACATCCCGAACACATGCACCTGATTCCAGAATTTCTTCATGTCCACACGGCGCTTATGATAGACCTTCACATCGGGATAGAGCGTGATAGAGAATCCTGCCATGCGGATGCGCGTGCTCATGTCGATATCCTCGCTGAACATCTCGCGGAAACCGCCAACCTTCTCGTGGACCTTGCGGGAGAAACCCATATTGAATGTGCGCGGCACAAACTTTTCCATCGACACCTTGCCACCGCGGATTCCGCCGGTGGTGAGGAAGGAGGTCATGGCGAAGTTGATGGCCTTCTGGGTCTTGGTGAAAGAGTCATGCGCCGCATCGGGGCCGCCGAAGCAGTCGGCGGGGGAAGCGGCGAGGGAGGCTCGCAGGCGCCCAATGTAATCAGGAGGTAAAATACAGTCAGAGTCGACGAAGATAAAGAAATCTCCGCCGGCTCTGTCCATGCCGTAATTACGCGCTATGCTGCGTCCCTCATTATCTTTGCGGAAATATCTGATTGCGAAGTCATATTTTTGGCGAGGAATCCAGCTGCCGTCGCTGCCGGGGTCGGCTTCGAGGCAGGGAATCGTGCTGCCATCCTCTACAATCACTATTTCAAATCCGCGGTCGGTCTGGGCATCCAGACTCGCGAGCAGGTCGGCCATCTCGTCGGGTCGGTTGTACACGGGGACGATGATGGAGAATAGCATAAGATAAAGAGGCTAAAATATTAATCCTTATGCTTTCACGCGGCCCTGATAGCTGCCGTCGCGGGTGTCGACCTCGATGGAGTCGCCCTCGTTGCAGAAGAGGGGCACCTTAACGGTGGCGCCTGTTTCCACGGTGGCTGGTTTCAGTGTGTTGGTAGCTGTATCACCTTTGAGTCCGGGCTCTGTATATGTGATCTTGAGCACAGTCTTCACAGGCATCTCTGCATAAAGCACGGTGTTGGTGCTGGCGTCGGAAACAACCTCTACCACGTCGCCCTCCTTCATGAAGGGAGCGCCTGTAACAAGTTCCTTGGAGATAGGAATCTGCTCGAATGTCTCATTGCTCATGAAGATATCATCCTCGCCGTCGGCATAGAGATACTGATAGGGGCGGCGCTCCACACGCACATCCTCGAGTTTCTCACCGATGTTGAAGCGGCGTTCGAGCACGCGGCCGTCAACGACGTCCTTAAGTTTTGTGCGCATGAAAGTGTTGCCCTTACCGGGCTTTACATGGAGAAACTCCACACAGAAATAGAGACGGCCATCGAGGCGGATGCACGTGCCGTTCTTGATGTCTTGAGCGTTCATCATTGCTGTATCGTTCTTTATTCGTTTGTATTGTCGTTAGTTATCTTTCGCTGTATGCCACATAAATCCCCGGGGCGCGACTGAGGCTTTTATGCCTGTGCCGCCACCGTTCCGGAAGCCGGCACTCATATCGCGACTGCAAAATTAATGATTTTTTTGGAAACTTCGGCAATATAATTTGTGAGATTGCGGGATTTTAGTTAATTTTGCAGCCGAATGCGAAAATCGCCCCGTCTTAGCCGGCATCGCGAACCGGCGACGGCTTCTTCGGCGACGCTTCATAAGCAGCATTCACAAACAGAAATTTAATACGTATAAATAAAATGAAAAGGACTTTTCAACCCTCCAACCGCAGAAGAATCAACAAGCACGGATTTCGTCTGAGAATGGCCACAAAGAATGGCCGCAAGGTTCTTGCCCGTCGTCGCGCCAAGGGACGTTTCTCCCTTTCCGTTTCCGACCACATCGCAAGCAAATAATTCAATCCGGCTTACTTCTAAAAAACCTCGCAGGGCCCTGCGAGGTTTTTTATTTATCAATCATCAATCGCAAAGACTTCTTGCCAGGGAATCGGCAATTGAGTTTCCAAGAGCCGGGACAGATTCAGAAGCACGCGATTCAGCCCCATGCGCCACCATATATTTATAAAAGAGTATGCGGCGCACACGCTCGCGAAGCATTCCCGGCGACACCTCTCCCCTCTTCACTGCCTCCGCTATCCTATCAATCTCCTTTTTCGTATCCACCGGGGCAAGCATCATGTCGGCGCCCGCCTTGAGCGCCATGTCAGATCCATAGCCCGATGCCCCTCCCATGTTCATCGCATCGGTAATCACCAGGCCCCGGAATCCCAATTCATTCCGCAGCAAACCATTGATCACCGTGGGCGACACTGCCGCCGGAAGCATACGCGAGTCAATCGACGGCACTGCCAGATGGCCCACCATCACCCCCGTAAGCCGCTGCTCCACCCATCTCCTGAATGGATAAAGGTCCACGGAGTCCATCTTCTGCAGGCTTCGCTCCACCACCCCCTTGCTCTTGTGGGAATCCACAGCCACCGAGCCGAGACCCGGGAAATGCTTGGCCACACTCACCACATTGCCATCCTCGATGCCACGGGCATAGGCGATGCCGAGGTCAGCCACCCGCCCGGGATCCCCGCCGAATGAACGGCGCCGCATGCGACCTCCATTGTCGGCTACATCAAGCACCGGCCCCAACACCATATTCACCCCTATCAACCGGCATTCACGCGCCAGTTCGCGGCCATAGCTATACATCGTCTCCTCGTCAACATCAGGCGCTATACTGCAGTTGTCGGGAAATTCCGGCGCATCTGAAAGGCGCATGGCAAGCCCCCATTCCGCATCAATCGCCACAAAGGGAGGAATATCCCCGAATTTGAGAAGAGAATCGGCCACCGCCGCAGCCCCCTTGATGTCCCCCTTCAGAAGCACAATTCCCCCCACCCCCATATCGGCATATTCGGCAATGCGGCGTATGGTCCAATAATCGTCGCTGGCATAAACGGCCGGCATCAAAAGCTGGGCGGCCATCCGCTCCACGCTCATTTGCGCAGATACGGAGTCCGCCCAGCTGTATGCTTCCTGAGTAATGTCGGATACCTCCTGTTGCCGCAGACTGTCAACGACCGCATCCGTTCTCCCGTGCCCTCCTCCCGAGCAGGAGAGGAGCACAAGCACAAAAAGAAGAGAGAGAAACCGGCGGTCCATGACTCAGTTCATGACGATATGCATCTTATCGGGGATATTACAAATTTTTCGCTGCCTTCACAAACCTCAGCCTCGGGTCGGGATTAATCTCGAGGCCGGTGCGGGTGAGCCAGCCGATATAGTCAAGAATGCGGAGACACACCTCGCGGTCGTCGCGCCATAGCTCGGTATGGTGCGCCATCGGGGTCATGTCGTCATTTCCCTCGGCGATATAGTCGATTGTGGCCACCACGTATTCACGCTCCGGATCCACCTCGCTGCCTCCAATCAGGAAATGCTCCACCTTTTTGTCATCGTTCATCACCACAAAGGCTTCACCACTGATGGCCTCGCCACCTTTGGGAGCCACGATGTTCATTGTGGCGAGCAGGTCGGCGCCCTTGATGCGGATGATGCGCATACGGTTGGAGAAGGGGAAAGTGGAGAGGATCTGGCCCTCTGTCACCGGCCCTCTCTTCATGGGCTGGCGTATGCCGCCCACATTCATGATGGCCATGTCGAGGTCGGGAAGGTCGCGGCCCTCGGCACGCAGCGAGTCTATCACATGGCGGCCAAACCAGGAACCGAAGTCGCCCGACCAGTTGGCATAGGGACAAGCCTCACGCTTATTCTCCATATCCACGGCGCTATATCCGATCACGCGGGCATTCACCGAGTCGACCTTAGCCTTGTAAGGTGCGAGGAAAGCGCGTATCTCCTTGTTATAGGCCGACGGAGAGAACCGGTCGGTCACGGGGATATACTCATAATCATACTGCTTCCCGGCCAGATTGTCGAGGTCGATCTTTATATAGCCCACGTTCTTGCCATATTTGCCTGTCTGGGTTACGAGCACCGGTTTGCCCGCAGCATTCTCAATCCAATAAGGAGTCTTGTCGGGTGTGGCGGGGTCAACGAAGGTATGCGAGTGTCCACCGATCATGATGTCGATGTCGCGGCTCTCGCGGGCCAGCTTTATGTCAGACGCCTTTCCCTCCGACTCCTCATAGCCGATATGCGTCACGGCCACCACCAGATCGCAGCCCTTGCGGCGCAGTTCGGCGGCAGTGGCATTGGCTGTGGCTATGGCATCCTGATATTTCATCCCCGTGTAATTCTCCTTGGAGATAAGGCTCTCGGGATTCACGTTGATTCCCATGATTCCGACCTTCTTGCCGCCGATTTTCTTAATCACATACGGTTTGAAAATCCCCTTGGCCGGGGTGGCCGAGAAATCATAATTGGCGGAAAGGCGGTTGCCCTTTACGGTTTTCCAATATTTGGCAAGCTGGTCGAGGCCATTGTCGAATTCATGGTTGCCAAGTATGCGCACATCATATTTCATCATATTGAAGATGGGATATTCCACATCTCCCTTGAAATATTTGAAATAGAGCGTGCCCTGCACCATGTCGCCGGCATCCACGAGAAGGACATTCTTCTCTGCCTTTCTCACGGAGTCGATGATTGCCATTCTCGGGAGGACGCCCCCAACGCCGTTGGCATCGGGGTCAATGTTGGAATGGGTGTCGTTGGTGGTGAGGATCACGAGGTCTTCCGCCGCCAGGGGCGCGGCGGCCATCATCAGCGCCGCCGCAAGGGAGATGAGTTTGCTGCGCATACTTTGTCGGAGATATTAATATTCAATAAGGTTCTTGCCGTCCATATCCTTGGGCTGCGGGAGTCCCATGAGATGGAGAAGCGAGGGTGCCACGTCGGCGAGACGGCCGTTCTCCACCTTGGCCTCGGGATGGGAGCCTACATAGATGAAGGGCACGGGATTGAGCGAGTGTGCCGTGTTGGGGGTGCCGTCAGCGTTGAGTGCGTGGTCGGCATTGCCGTGGTCGGCGATGATGATCACCTCATAGCCATGGTCGCGGGCTGCCTCCACAGTGCGCTTCACGCAGACGTCGAGCGTGGCGATGGCTTTACGGATTGCTTCATATACACCGGTGTGACCCACCATGTCGCCATTGGCGAAATTCACCACTATGAAGTCATATTTCTCCGTGTCGATGGCATCCACGAGTTTGTCGGTGACCTCGGGTGCACTCATCTCGGGTTGCAGGTCGTATGTGGCCACCTTGGGAGAGGGCACAAGGATACGGTCCTCACCGGCGAAGGGTTCCTCGCGGCCGCCGTTGAAGAAGAATGTCACGTGGGCATATTTCTCTGTCTCGGCGATGTGAAGCTGTTTCTTCTGATTGCGAGAGAGATATTCGGCGAGGGTGTCGGGCACATCCTGCTTGTTGAAAAGGATATGCACGCCCTTGAAGGAGTCGTCGTAGGGTGTCATGCAGTAATACTGCAGGTCGGGTATGGGATTCATTCCATCCTCGCTGTGCTGAGTTAGCACGGTGGTGAGTTCCTTGGCGCGGTCGTTGCGATAGTTGAAGAAAATCACCACATGGCCTGCGCCTATGCGACCGTCCACGGTGTCGTTGACAATCGGCTTGATGAATTCGTCGGTCACGCCCTCGGCATAGGACTCCTCCACAGCCTTCACCATATTGTCCGACTTGCGGCCCTCGCCGTAGACGAGAAGATTGTATGCCTCTTTGAGTCGCTCCCAGCGTTTGTCGCGGTCCATGGCGTAATAACGGCCGATCACGGAGGCGATCACGCCGGCGCTCTGCTTGCAGTGGTCCTCCACCTCGCGGATGAATCCGGCGCCGCTGCGCGGGTCGGTGTCGCGGCCGTCCATGAAGCAATGCAGATATACATCCTTCAGACCATACGCCTTGGCTGTGTCGCAGAGGGCGTAGAGATGATTGAGTGAGGAGTGAACGCCGCCCGATGATGTGAGGCCCATGAAATGGATAGGCACGTTATGGTCGCGGGCATAGCTGAATGCCGATACAATCTCGGGATTCTTCGCAAAGCTGCCGTCGGCAATGGCACGGTTGATTTTCACCAGGTCCTGATATACCACGCGGCCGGCGCCGATGTTGAGGTGTCCCACCTCGCTATTGCCCATCTGGCCGTCGGGCAGCCCCACATTCTCGCCGCTTGCCTGAAGCTCGGAATGAGGATAATGACCCACAAGTGAATCTATAAAGGGTGTGGGCGTATTGAAGATGGCGTCATCTTTCTTATGATCACCGATACCATATCCGTCGAGGATGATAAGCAATGTTTTCTTTGACATGTCGGAATATTTTCTTTATCAGGGTAAGTGAATCACTTACATAGGGGTTATAACAAATTTCAGATTTGATTAAACTATCTGCAAAATTAACAAATTTAATTCACAAATAGGTCGCAGCGCCATAAAAAATAAGGCGACCACATGAGAGGCCGCCTGTATTTTTGCAGGATGGAATTTTATTTTTCCTTGCGAACGATGCGCTCTTTGATGCGGGCTTTCTTGCCTGTGAGGTTGCGCAGGTAATAAAGCTTTGCACGGCGCACTTTACCGTATTTGTTGGTGGTGATTGACTCGATGAAGGGAGACTCCATCGGGAAGATACGCTCTACGCCGATTCCATCGGAGATTTTGCGCACGGTGAAGCGCTTCTTGTCGCCCTGGCCGTTGATCTTGATCACAACGCCACGATACATCTGGATACGCTCCTTGTTGCCCTCCTTGATACGGTATGCGACAGTCACTGTGTCGCCGGGGCCAAACGAATCAAATTCTTTCTTGGGAGTGGCAAATGCCTCCTCCGCGATCTTCATTAAATCCATTTCTTTTAATCTTTTAAATGCAATGTAAATAAGCTGCTTGCCGGATTTTGATGCCCGGCTGTCTTACCAGAGATTGCGAAACCGGGTGCAAAGTTAGTGATTTAATTTTATATACGCAAAAAAAGTGTTAAATTCGCATTTGAAATTTTCAGAATATTCCGTAAGGGAACATATCTATGAATACCAATAAAAAAAACCTCACCATAAATGTGCGCGGGCGGTTGATGGATTTCGGCCGCCCCCGGGTGATGGGCATCGTGAATGCCACCCCCGACAGTTTTTATGCCGGAAGCCGCTGCTCAGACGCTACCAGTGCGGCCGACCGCGCCGCCGAGATGCTGAGTCAGGGTGCGGATATGATTGACCTTGGGGCATGTTCCACGCGCCCGGGCGCCTCGATGCCCACTGCCGCCGAGGAGTGGGAACGCCTTGATGCCGCTCTCTCGGAGATACGCGCCCGTTTTCCGGATGTAATCATTTCCATCGATACTTTCCGTGCCGATGTGGCCCGCAAGTCGATTGAGCGCTGGAATGCGGATATCATCAACGATATCAGCGGCGGCGATATGGATCCCGAGATGTGGGGTGTGGTGGCTGAGGCCGGCGTGCCCTATGTGGCAATGCACACCCGCGGCAACCCCGACACGATGACCTCCCTCACCGACTATGAGGATGTCACCGCCACAGTGCTCCAGGATCTCGCCCGCAAACTCGACGGGCTGCATCAGGCAGGCGTGGCCGACGTCATCATAGACCCCGGTTTCGGGTTTGCCAAAACGGTCGACCAGAATTTCGAATTGTTGGCACGCCTTGAGGTTTTCTCCACTTTGAATGCTCCCCTGCTGGCAGGCGTCTCAAGAAAGACTATGATCTGGAAGAAACTGGGCATCAGTCCTGCCGAAGCGCTCAACGGCACTACTGCCATCAATACGATGGCGCTGATGAAGGGTGCCGACATCCTGCGCGTCCACGATGTGAAGGAGGCGGCCGAGTGCGTCAGCCTTTTCATGGCGCTCAGACGCAACAGCCCCGTATGCCCCAACACTATTGACACTTTCACCCAAACATCTATCCTGAAATGATTGAAATAGGCATTAAAGATGTGGTCGATATCTTGATAGTGGCGTTGATGCTCTTCTATCTGTACCGGCTGATGAAAAACAGCGGCACGCTGTCGCTTTTCTATGGTGTGCTGGCATTTATCGTGATCTGGGTGATTGCGTATGAGATCTTCGATTTGCGCCTCACAGGCACTATCGTCGACAAGTTCATGAGCATCGGCCTGATTGTGCTCGTGATTCTTTTCCAGGATCAGATAAAACGCTTCCTCATCGAGATTGGGGAGAGGGGTAACTGGAAACGAATCCGTGGCATCTTCCGCCACGACAAGCAGGATTCCCGCAATCACAATGAGGTGATGAGTGTGGTGTATGCCTGCATGTCGATGTCGAAGTCGAAGACGGGTGCGCTCATCGTGTTCCAGCGCAAGGTGCCCCTTGGGGATTTTGAGAAGACGGGCGACCGCATCGATGCCGACGTGAATGTGCGGCTCATCGAGAACATCTTCTTCAAGAACAGCCCGCTCCACGATGGCGCCATGATTATCTCCAACCATCGCATTGCGGCGGCGGGTTGCATTCTGCCGGTGAGCCACGATATGAATGTGCCGAAGAATCTGGGTCTGCGCCACCGTGCGGCCTTGGGCATGAGTCAGGTGACGGATGCCGTGTGCGTTATTGTGAGTGAGGAGACGGGCGGAATATCAATCGCGATGGATGGACATTTGCGCTCCAAGATCAGCGCACCCGACCTCGAGCACATCCTCAGCGACTCACTGGGCTGACACACTATTTGACCACAAATTTCTTATGGTTCTGAATTACCACTGTGCCGGTGACAGGATCCTTTACCTGCATACCCATTAAATCATACATCGGTTGATTGGGATTTAATGATTCGGTGGATGTTTCATTCTCTGCGTCTATCTCCCTGAGGGCACTTGTGAAATCAGCGGTGGTAAAGATCAATTTTCCATTGTCGTAGCATTCTTTCAACTCGATAAAAGATCCCCCTATCGGATCGTCATATCCCAACATCATGTCATTGCTATATCCTATTCCTTCTACCAAGGCTCTTGGATAACGATACACTAAATCCTGGAAATGAATACGTTTCAATTTCCCTAGGCCTGTATCCACATAATCAATTGACTCAACCTCATGATCATAAAACGAATCACCTCTATTCAGATTCATGTTGCAAATCATTTTGTCGCCAATATATGAGATCCCATTTTCTTCCCACACCACATATTTATATTCGTTGTAATCATTTATATCATACTTCTGGCTAACATAACTGTGTTTAACAAGAAGTATTTTTGCAGGTTTTGCATTATAGGCTGTGTCTCCAATGATTGTTCGTATCCATCGTTGCTCATGATCAGGATGCTTGGGAGGCGCAAACATCGTTTCCTCATAAACCCATTTCTTCCCGTCAGTAAACATCTTCTTGTATTCCTGCGCAGAAGCAGATGAATCAATCAAAGCAAATATTACAATAGCGAGTGTAACATACTTGCTCATTATGTTTTTTGTTCCCATATCAGTTTTTTTGTTATTATTTCCTAATGTTAATATTATCATTCATAACGCCGTTTACAAACAGAGATACAGCATATTGACTCTGTCCGCTCTTTGTATCAATCTGATGTTTCTCTGATTCGACATGCAAGGAGTTATCAATTACTGTCAATTGTGTATAACCTGTCTGAATATCAGTAACTGCAATCTGAACATCTTTTGCAGATTCAGGTATGGACAGTTCCAGTGTTATGCTATTTGATCCAGGCTCACTTGCACATGACAAAATTTTGCCGGAATCCTCACCAACTGGCACTTCTGTAGCCGGCTTATTATATGCATAAAGTTGCTTCGGTTTGAAGTTCTGCTTCGTAATTGTGGCTATACAGTTAAACCTTGAGCCATCGATTACCACTCTCCTTACATCTTCATACACCTCATGCACTCTCAGTCCGGCATCATCTTCACTTGAAATGCAGATTCTACAATTATCTTCACCTGCGTCAATCACTGTCTGCATATGCACTACTGAGTCCAGTATTGGTGATTTCAGACCAACTTCAACAGAGGCATTTGAAAACTCTTTTGGAGCTTCAGTAAATAAAGGCATTTCAGGATCTCCAATAGGATCCTTTTTCCAAAACAAAATAATCAATCCCTCCATGACCGATGTACTCAATAAAACTATAACCTTTATTCAATTGTGCCAAATAATTTGACGCAGTGACATCATAAGATGCCCCTCCTGGGAAATCCGTACCAGTATCGAAAAATTTCTTCATCGGAATATGGAAATATGGCTCGAAATAATTGTAATACATATTTTATGCCCTTAATTCTGAATCGCTTTTTCCATTAACTATTGTATCCAGAATTGCAACTCCACTCATCAACATAGTTCCATTCCATATTGGATTCTTCTCGGAATCCACAAATTTTAATGCAACATTCCTTGCATCCCGTTTTGTTTGTACAGGAATTCTGGTAACAAATACAGATTCCAGTAAATTTATATTATCCTCAGGTTCTCCGTATGTTCTATCGCCATCACCATCCCATTTAAAATCGCCACCCATACAAGCATAATATTTGTCTGTAGGAATATATTCCTTATATTCTACATAACCATCTTCAGTATTTTGACCGATAACAATATAACAATAGCGTGGAGGCACAATTCTTTCATCACCTCCAAGCGCCACATATCTCAGCCCATTATGAGCTAAATAATGATTGATACACTTCTTTATCTTATGTACTAAGTCTTCTCCATCATAAGTGCGATAGATATTCTCGATTGTCTCCGTGGCCACATGCAGCCCTTTCACTCTTTTCCAATCCAGCAAGGGCTTGAATGAATCAACCAAACTATCACAGGTGATGAGCAGATAATCCACAGGATTGGGGTAATCCCTCTCTATCTTGATTTCATCCAGTCTATTATTGTTTATTACGAAATCATGATAAAGTCCGGGATTTATTATATAAGGAGACTGATTGGTATAATCCTCTTCTCCAGCCTGCTTGATGCGGGTTTCTATGTTTAAGGTTATCTCAGATACGAAGGTCAGAACTTTTGTCCGAGCATCATAAAAATATGGTGACAATACATACTGCAACATATCGCATTCATTCAATCTTGTGACTCCTCTCATTTCCCATAATGTCTCGGGGAAAACGGTAGCATGAAGGGGAACCGGACTTGGAGCAATCGGCACTGTGGAATTTGTAGGCACCACGCTCGTACAGGTTGCCATCGTGACTCCTGTTCGTACAATTTTAGTCTTATATGTCACTGTTGTATTGACTATTCCTGATTACTTTTTAGAAAATACATATCTTTTGTAATCGCAAATTATTTTAAGCAAATTTGCAAATTTGCAAAACTTATACCACAAACAGACGTGGACACAGCGAGCGACATCACTGGGAGGGACGACGTCCTCGTCGTACACAGCAGCGCCACTCCCATGCATGCCATCCACCGTCGATACGGACGACGAGGACGTCGTCCCTCCCAGTCTTGTGCCAGCAGCGTCGCTGTGACCGACGAGGACGTCATGAGTCGTCTGCTACAGCCACGGTGCTATGGATGGCGAGAGTTCAAGCACAGCACTTACAAAATTTAAATGAGGGTATATCCGGATTCGAATCCGGATATACCCTCATTTTTTTACTACGACTCTAAGATCCAACTTCTAATGATTAGATCTCGACCTTTATGGCCTTTTCTCCGGCTTTAAGAATATACAGTCCTTTTGCAGGAAGGCTGATGGTGATTGGGTTTTCTCCGAACATATAGTTTCCGAGATTAACACCCGACAGAGAATAAATGCCACCTTCCACCGGGGTCTTCACAGAAACGGTCAGCACAAGCCCTTCAGTGCGGATGTCAAGACCTGATTCGGATGGAATCTCATCAACTCTCACCATCGGATTGGAATAAAGAGTTTTTCCATCATAAGTAGCATCCCATAACAACCTGCCTCCAACTCCGACAATATCCAAGAAGTTGTTAAATAACACACCTCTCTCGGATGATAAGCCTTTAATCCATCTCATTTCGCTGCTGAATCCTGTGCATGAATCATCTCTATATTCAATGAGCGACATCGTTTCGAAGCCGGGGAATTCAGGATCTTCTCCAATGCCGACGCATTTTACATAAGATTTGAGAAGGTTGAAAATCGGTGAATACACATAACATCCTTCGCCCTCCTTCAGTCCAAAATCATAAAAAAGATATGATTCTGCATCCTCTGCATCTGTCAATTTGAAGAAAACCTTATCTCCTTCAGATTTAACATATCCTATAAACTCATCGGATGTATGCACTTCATCTATTCCTACAGTGTGACTCTTCATCTCGAGCCAGTCGCCGGCTGCTGACTTTTGAAGGGTTACTGTCTCTAAACTATGCGCACCTCCAGGAAGTTGAGACCCTATTACAAGGTTGCGCCACTGCATGCCATCTTTAAAGTATGTTTCCGCATTCATTAAAAACGGCAATACCATAAATGCAAAAAATAAAGTAATTTTTTTCATAACGGTAAAATTTAGAGATTTTTAATACATCGCAAATGTAAGTATTAATGTCATATCATACAATAGTGCAAAAAAAGTTAACATTATTTAACTATTAGTGCGGTATATAGTAACTATTCAGCGGACACGCTGAGGAAGGGATGTTGAGTATATAAGTTAAGTGC